>ENA-OBIO01000055-OBIO01000055.1-metagenomes-genome-assembly--contig:-NODE-55-length-71125-cov-3.10273_pt1 | contig 71125 bp, 95 predicted proteins | sample MGYA00153383_OBIO01 | MGnify analysis MGYA00153383 | reverse complement strand
AATAAGTGTGCAGCCATGTGGTTTAGACGTACAGCAAACAACACAGGGCCAATCAACCCTGATGTTTTCTGGACTAATATAGAGGGCGATTCGGGCCAATAATCACTTTAACGTTTAAACATGATATAATAGAAACATTACCGTCACAATTACAGAATGTAGTAATTTAATGCCTATTAATGTCACCCCTACGCCAATATTCGGTTCATGTTTTGATTTAGCAGATACGCCACTTGCAAATATTCCAGTCGTTGCTACCTTAATTGGTCCAACTCTTACTGCTGGTGGTAGCGTAATTAGAGAACTTAAAACATACACTTTGGCCAACGGTTCTTGGTCTATGAATCTGCTCCCTAACTCAATTTTTGATGTAAGTCCAATTAATTCTTTCTACATAGTTAAAATTGGTGGGAAAGAAAGCTACAACATTAATGTACCTACTATTACCTATGGTGCAGGCAATAATCCTATTTCACTGGATTTCTTAACCTTAATAGCAAATAGCACAATTACTAATCGAGTTTCCCGCCTAGTTGGAAATGTATCTATTGAGGGTGATCTAATCATTCAGGGAGCCTTGACAGTAACTGGAACAGTTAGCTATGGAAACCTTATTGTTGAGCCACAGATTATTGTTGGCCAAATACCTACATTTTTTAATGATATTTATATTATTGGAAATTTGAAAGTCACCGGAAATCTTATCTATCTCGGCTAGGGAGAAATAAATGGCTCTAAACGCCGCAGCTATTCAAGTCGGTGCATTTACAATTGCCGCAGCTATTCCATATTTATCTTTGCACACTGCTTTGCCGGATGTCAATGGAGCTAATCAATCCTCTGCTCCAAGAGTCCCTTCTGGTCTTACCGCTACTGCAGGAGTAATTTCTACTTCTAATAGATCATTTGTTGGTGGGGTAGCTAGTGGTCCCGCAACTCATGTAGGATTTTGGTCCGCATTAACTGGCGGAATTTTTTACGGATACCAGGCTCTTATTGGAGATAATACATTTAATAGCTTGGGACAATTTACCATCACCACACTCACTCTAACAGGAAGTTCATCATGAGTCAGATTTTACCTTTAGAAGAAAATACTTACCAGCTTAGCATTGTTGCTTCTGGAACAGTAGGCACCAGTACCACAACACCAACAGAACCAACAACACCAACAACTGAGGGGAACTAAAATGGCAGTCGGACTAGGCCAAACTACACTGGCTAATAACTGGTTGAACATGCTGCGAAGCGTGGCGTTCACAGCACCTGTAGGATCGTACGTAAAGCTTCACGTTGGTGACCCCGGTGCTGCCGGTGCTAACAACGCTGCTGCTGGATCTACTACCAGAGTGGCTGCTGTATATGCTGCTGCTTCTGCGGGAAGCCTTTCTTTGACAGGCACACTTCCTAGCTGGACCAATGGTGGAACAACAGAAACACTTACCAACATCTCTGTTTGGGATGCTTCTACTGTTGGTAACTTCCTTTACTCTGCAGCCCTTTCTTCATCTCAGTCTTGGGTTTCTGGTAATACGTTCACGCTTAACGCTCTTACGTTCGCTTTGAACCCACTAGCAGCGTAATAGTAGTATCGGGTTAATAAAAGTTTAATCCACCCTTAAAGTAATTATCAAAGGAGGATGGAGCGATGGCAACCTGGCTTAACCATGTTGTCATTGCTTCATCTAATCCTCCTGCTCCTAGTGGATTTTTTTATTCTTTCGTTATAGGCGAAAACGGTAGTTTAACTAGCGTGGGTAGAGGTGGCAGTAGCCTGCCTTTTAGTATTATTGCTGGTAATACCTTTGCTCCTACTGTTGGAAATCTTTTGGTGGCTATTGCATATTCATTTAACTACCAAACTAATAGTGAGGGGTGGACAGACAGATATGACGAAAAAAGTTATAGCTACTCTGGCACCCAATATTTAGGACCTGCAATATTTTCTAAAACGGTTGCTGGAAATATTAGTGACAAGTTTTCGTTCTCTCCATTACAAAACACTGGGTCTAATTCAAATACATCTTTTGTTGTAGAATTCTTTGAATTTTATGCGGGAAGTCAATTTGTTCCCGGTGAAGTTGCTACCAACGTAGCCGCCGGAGGAAGTTATACCTCCACACCAAATGGTACAGCCATTACCACAACGGCTAAAAGTCACGTATTTTCAGTATTAGGACAACCTTATACTTCTGCTAATGGATCTGTCGCATCATCGACAACTTGGGCACAAGGCACTACTTTAGTTGACTACACTAGCAATGATTTAACAAGCAATGGGTACCATTTCTCTACATCTGTCGTGCCTGACTATCCACCCAGTAAGTTTAATGGAACTGTTTCCTACAGTGGAACAAGTTCGGGTGCCCAGGTAGGTGTATTTGGCATTACTATTATTAGTTATTTTTCTGCTCCTGTGGTTGTTACTGCAAGAGTTATTGCTAGTGGATCTGTCGGTGTTTCCTCAAGTACTAGTACTAGTTTGCAGGCAACTATATCTCCTGTTGCTTCTGTCCTTTTGCTAAACTCATTTGCCGTTACATATAATGCTACTATTTTTTGTGCTGGTCTAATAAGAACTTCTAGCTCTTCTTCAATTTCAGTTGGTGCAAATGTTGCTATATCTTCAGGTTTAGTTTCTGGGGTATTACAAAGCACTTTTGCTGGTATATATCCTAGTGGATTTGTTAGCAATGCTGCTTCATTTATTTCTCAGTTTGCTGTTATTTATACTTCGGGTGTTGTTAACAAGTTTTATTCAAATCTCTCTATACCTCCTTTTCAGGCTACAATTTTATGCTCTGGTAAAGTAACATTAAAGTCAAGCGTAAATGTTAATACCTTAGTAAATATTTCCAAGTCTGGCTTTGTTACTCGAAGAGCATCAGCAGCTACTAGCACTAAAGTAAAAATTTATGCTAAAGGAATAGTAACAAAATTTTCTACAGCTAGTGTTAATATTCGTTCTGCAGTTTGGCCCATAAGGGCAAAGATCGCAAGCTCTAGTGGAAGTTTTGTTTTTGCTGGTAGTTCTATTGGAATAAGAAAAGCAAACTCTAGCTCAAGTGTACTATTTAATTTCTCTGTCGTTGCTGCAGGATATAAATTGCCAAAGGCTGTCACTACCGGGCTAACAAAATGGACTGGCAGCGCAGTAGGGTCTAAATCTACAACTGTTACTATACCTCATGCTGCAAGTACTTCTGTGCTATTTAATTTTTCTGGTCGTGCAGTTGGTTCTAAGTTAAATTCTGCTAGAGCATCTACGTTGTTTAATTTTTCTGGTGTAGCTACTGGAAAAATTCCACTTATTTCACACACAAGAAGCTCTTTTGTTTTTATTTCTGAGAATAGAACAAAGGCAACAAAAATACTGACAACCTCCTATGCTGACAATGTTTTAGCAAGGTCAAGCTTTCAGCTTGTTTCTCAAAATAGAACACCAGTAAGATTATCTACAATAATGGTTTCTCAGGTATTGCAAAGCCCGACAGTAACAACTTACCAATTCATTAGCAATAATCTTCCTAGAGCTGTGGTTCAAGAAGTATCTTCGATTTCTGGTGGAGCAAAAGCATTTGTAATGGCAAGTTCAAAAAAAATTAATCAATCACTTCACCCAAAGGCTAACTAATGACTCAGCCAAGCTACTCAACAAGCCCAAACCCATCTGGCCCATTTGTATATACCCCCAAGATTACTGGTCAGGTTGCAATATCTCGTCAAGAAATTTCGCAATATGGATCAACTCACGTTGGAATAAATATAGTTGCTAACGGTGTCCCTGTGGCTCCAGATTCTATTAAGGCCACTGTTTACCAAAGAGTAGCTTTTGAGCCGTCAGATGACGCTCTGGGTGCCCCTACGCTTATCGCACAGTCTAGTCTAATATTAGAAAGCGTAGGAGTGTACTCGTTTATTCTTGGACCATCTTTTACTTCTCAGCTTTCTCTCACTTCAGTGTTTTGGCAATACTCAGTTGGCGGCTCAGATTACATTTATTGGGACTATTATGAAGTTTTAGAGCCTATGCCAACTTATGACGCTCTTTCAGATAATGAAAAAGGCGTCTTACGTCTTGTCACAAATATGTTTGGTGATCTTTACGATTCTGTTGATGGTGGGCCACACCTTAAGGAAGAGTTTCAAACTCACTTTGGAACAGAGCGAGTAGCGCAGTGTATGCAGCTTTCTGTTCACATGATTAACTCTACCTCTCAACCCTACACCAAATATACAATTGGGGTTATAGGAGGCAAGGCATTCCCTGAAGACTTCTATTCTATTTTAGTTAGAGGCACCTACTTGGAAGTAGTAAAGCACCTTATTAGATCGTACACTGAAATGCCTACTGTTTCTGGTGCTGTTGGTGTTGCAATGGTTGACAGACAAAATTACACTGATCGTTGGCGAGCAATTTTGCAAGATGAAAAAGACGATTTTGCCAAGGCCGTTAGATCGTTTAAGCGAAGTCTTCTTAATCTTGGTGGAGGAAACCTAATTGTTAGCGGTGGCATTTTTGCTCAGTCTAACTATTTCCGTCCTGGCGGATATAGCCTTGCAACAAGAGGTGCAAGATTCTATCCAGTCTCATACGTGAATGTTAGGGCATGATTTAATTGGCTAATATTATAAGACTACCTGAAGTTTATGCTGCAAACACCGCATACTCTCGTGTTAAAGAGGGAATGCAGCTTATTGGTGAAGAAGTTCTTGCATTTGATATGTTTCATATTAATGACAAAAACGATAATGGTAGCCCACTAAATTGGCCTCGCTGTGCTTGCTACAATGAGTACTACAACCAAACCCAAGATATTACTTGCCCATATTGCTATGGGACTACCTTTCAAGGTGGCGTAAGAAGCGTATGGAGAATTTGGGCTAATCTTTCCGATGACCGACCAGGCGAAGAATTTAACAAGACCGGAATTTGGAATAAAGAGGGCCACAGTTCTCAGTTTGAACCTTTTCCTGTTTTGGAAGACAATGATTACATTTTAAGGGTAAGGCAATGGGATGACTCCAAAGCTGCTCCTGTAATCCTTGGATCTTTTTATAAGCTGACAAACGTTCAACCTATAACTGTCAGTACAGGAAATAGATATAGAACATCAAACTCAGACAGAATGGCTCAGACAGCAGAAATTATGTTGTTGCCACCTGAGGCTTCTATCTATCAATTTGATGTACGCACCGAGATAACCTTTCCAAGATACGATGGACAAGTCAGATGAAGATAGCTGCCCCCCTATCAATTACTCAAGCTGTGGCTTACTCTGCAGCAAGAATGGCAAAAGAGTACACCAATGGAAGAAATTGGGCTTCCGGTGTTTCTATTAGTCCCATATTTGGTGTGGGATACGTTGGTCTAAGAACAGACAAAAGATATTTAATGTATCAAGAAATGGGAACTAATCCTTTTCTAATGCTACAGCTAGAAGGCAAGACGGTACCCATTAAAGGACCAGATGGTCTTCATTTTGTTAAGGTTAGAGGCGTTGGTAAACCAGGCTTCGTTACGCTTCCTGGTGGAGTAAAAGTTTGGCGTAATCAGAAGTGGCGACATCCCGGAATTAAGCCAACAAACTTTATGAGAAATTCTATTCAAGCAGCAATTGTGGAAAATAAGCCAATGATTAATTCACTAATGCAATCACTAATAGGCATTCAAGGTAATGTGCAACCATGGTAACTATTGACCCTAACCTACCAGTTAAATCACAAAGTAATTTGTGGATAGTAAATATTAAAACTGGAATTATTAAAGCACTAAAGGCTGCACTTGATGATCAGCAATATCCAGAAAAAAAGATTCAGGGTATTAAGATTTCAATGGAGTACCCGCTTGAGCAAAATCTTTACCCACATATTTGGGTTAAGTTCTCTTTTACGAAAATGCAACAAGCTGGGATCGGCCATGTTGTTTACTCTGACGGTACACTAAAAGAAGAATGGATTTTTGAAGGTAATGTTACTTTAAATATAATGTCTCTGTCTTCTTATGAAAGAGATGTCTATTCCAGTCAGCTTATTCAACTTCTTGCATTTGGTTCTATGAATCCAATTGCCCAAAAGTTTAAAATGTCTTTAGGTCAAGAAAACAATATTCATCTTACCATAAATAGCGATAGCCTTATTCTTGGTGGACAGTCAGAAACTGCTGGAGCGCCTTGGGACTCCACTTCTTCAACAATGTCAATGGTTTATGAAGACACTTACTCTTTTAACCTTGTTGGTCAGTTTATGTCTGTATTTGACGAAGACCCATCATTCCTAAAAGACGTTATTGTTCATGCATCAGGATTAAATCCTGATGGCTCTAATCCCGATAACCCTGTAAATATTCAAGAATATAACAGCAATCCTTGGCAATGATGTATTTAATAATCAGAACTTGGCTTAATATACAGGAACAATTATAGAATTTGAGGCTGAAGTGGAAGCTCTTGAGCTAGAAATTAAAAACTATCAATCAATAAATTTAGTTAGGAGCTGATTACTTTGACAGCAGCCTTTGATCCGAGCCGTTATTTTGCACCTGGCGTTTATACTCAGAGCGTTACTGGCCCTCAAGTTGGTATTCAATCTAGTGCTCCTAGCTCTGTTGCTATTTTTGGTGCAGGCCGAGGATATCAGATCGACAGCCAGACAGTTATTATTCCTGCAGACTTTACCGACCCAAATACCTTAATTGTTAGTGCTGTCAATTCTAAGGCACTCAGGCAAAGTGGAATTAATTTAGCTACTGTTATTATTACTGATGTTGCCCATGGAAATACTTATGCTGTACAAACAGTACCTTCTCCAGCTAATGGTGACTATACACTTACTGCTACTGTAGGGCCTTCTGGCATAGTTAATGGCTTTGACTCAACCTACCAAATTATTAGAGTTTTGGGTGGCACTCTTGCTGCTGCAACTTCTGTACAGGTTTCTTACCAGTACGTTAATAGTGGCTACTACAGTCCTCAAAAGCTTTACTCTTTTGATGATGTTGTTTCTCTTTATGGAAAGCCATTTGATTCAACTGGTACAATTATTTCTGAGCTTTCTATGGCTTGCCAGTTTGCATTTATTAATGGAGCACAGTCAGTTATTACCGTTCCTGTCCAGTCCTCAAATCCACAGATATCTGATTACGTAAATGCTTTAGCAAAATTTGAAGGATTTCCTGGTATTTCTGTTATTGTTTGTGCAAATGGTAATGCTGCTATTTTCCCCTTTATTTCTAGTCATGTTGATATTCAATCTTCTTTGAGAAATGAAAGAAGAGCAATTGTTGGAACTGATGGCAGCGCATCTACTATTTCTTCTAGTACAAGAATTAGTGTTGCGTCGGGAATAGCTGATAGTAGAGTAGCACTTATTTCTCCCTCAAGTGTACCTTACTACAATATTTCTACTTCTCAAATTCAGTACATTGGCGCTCAATATTTAGCTGCTGCTGTTGCTGGTATCTCTGTTTCTCAAAATCCTGCTCAGCCACTAACACGAAGAAGTATTATTGGATTTGCGGGTATTGATTTTGCTCCAGATCAGCAAAAATCTATAGAGACTCAAGCTGGCTTAATGGTTATTGATTCTGCTAATAATAACAATGCAATTAGAATTCGTCATGGTGTTACTACAGATCCTTCTACTCTTCTTAATAGAGAGTGGTCTATTCTTAGCCAGCAAGACTCTATGGCATTTAGAATAAGAAGTTTTTTTAATAGTGGTGGTGTAATTGGAAGTATTATTACCTCCCTAACACTTACAAATATTAAATCTTCTGCTGAATCTGCTCTTCAAAGTTTAACTGCTGATGGAACAATTCAAGCATATCAAAATTTGGCAGTACGTCAATCTTCAACAAACCTTGATGTTGTTGAAATTGCTTATTCCTGGCAACCATCTCTTCCACTGAACTACATCGTGGTCCGATTCACCTTGAATGTTACAAGTGGAGACACCGGCTCTAATTCAACAAACGTTTAAGGAGATAAATTATGGCTACCAGCAATAGCATTGTTAGAGTAGGTGGCTCTGGGTTTACAGTCATGACTTGGGGCGGCGCAACTCTGGCATACCTACAAACCATTCAGGACACCGCACCGACCCCTGTGGCTCAAGCAGTACCAGTTCAATCAATTTCTGATGAATTCCCCTCTGAAATTGTTACTGCTCGCGCTGTTGGCGCTGGCACGCTTAGATTGACATTCTACGAAACTTGGGATCACGCAGTATGGGAAGATCTTTTAATGACAGGGCACCCAGGTAAGAGCCCCTTGGTACCTGGATTGGTAAGAAAAAATTCTTCTTTGCTTGATGTCTTTAAGCAGCAAGTTTTAAGTGCTGCTATAGTTATTACTAAGGTAATTAAGTCTCCAAATGGCGCTCCAAGAGCAAAGGTATATCATAACTGCAGAATTACTGATGTTGACGATGGCGAACAAATCAATATTTCAACAATGATAATGCCAAAAGGAATAACAGTTATGTACACTAACTATACTCAAACCTGATCTATAGTTTTATATAAACAAATTTTTTCAGACACAAGATAACCCCGGCCATTGTGTCGGGGTTTTTCTTTAGGTGCTTTTATAGAAAGAGAAATATTATGGACCATAGAGTAAAAATTATTTCGTATCTTGATCGAAGTTTAGCTACGTGCTCTTGTGGTATGATCGACTCAAAAGAACAATTTGGTGACAGAAGAACTGTTAAAGCAAGGTTCGATATTCTTTCTCATCTAGAAAAAGTTTTTGGTAGTCTAGACGGAAGTGTTGAGCCTGACTACCAAATTAAAGCAAGCGGATCTTTAGTTTGCCCAATTTGTAAAGAAAAGCTAGATTTGACTAAAGGTGATATGGGCCTTTTAGAAGAGTCGGACCCTTCTGTCATTTCCTGCAAAGATGGACACCAATTTGATTGCTATTTAAAGAATAATACACTCTTTCTATTTACAGAAGGTGTGGACACTCATAGCCCATTTTCAACTGACTAAGGAAATAAATTGACATCCCCAGAAATTGCAGAAGTACCCGAGGAAGAAGAAATTGTTGAATATCTTACCCCTGAGGAATCAGATCAGTTTAAATCTTTAATGCTAGTAGGTAGACTTTCTGGAACTTTTGTAGTTTATGGACACAAGATTAAGCTTGAGACTACCACAGTTGAAGAAGATATTCAACTTGGTATGCTAGTTAAAAAATATCAAGATTCTTATGCTTTTCAAAGGGCCTACAGAACAGCAATGGTAGCTGCATTTTTAAGAGAAATTGATGGCAGGCCACTAGTTCAATCTTTAGGTAGTTTTATTGGAGATGATAGTACCTCTGTTGAGACTAAGTTTGACAAGTTAAAAGAATATTACCCTGCTGTTATTGACGAAATGTATGACAGAGTTCAAGAGCTAGAAAAGAAGCTTATGCCTATTTTGAGCCGCCTGGGAAAAACCTCAAGCTAACACCTTCAGAATATTTTTGTGTAACTATGGCTCATGCCAAAGGATATTTAACACATCATAAAGTTAATGCTATACAAAACTGGGCTTTAAGTTATTGGCTTTACGAAGAAAACAAAAATAAAAATGAAAAGCAAGAAAATTTCTGGAAAATGTTTACTATGCTTATTAACCCAGAACTATATAAAAATGTGTACCAAAAAGAAGTTGAGCAGTCAAATATTGAAAATTATGATGATGGCTCAGGAGATATTGGTTACTCTGTGGATAATATTGATGAAATAGAGGCCTTTATGAATGAGCTACGATCTGAACACCATATTGGTGAACGACCATCACTTATAGCAAATGGAGATTGGGTATGACCACACCTTATGGTGGTAATTTTGCCAATACGGATAATAGTGTTGCTGCAAAACTTTCTCTTGATATTCCTGCTGACTCTGTTACTACCCTTAAAGAACTAGCTCTTTACACTGGATCTTTGGCTGAAAATCTGCAGGCTGCTGCTCGATTTAGTGGTGAGTATATGTCATACCTTACCCAATTACCTCAGCTTCAGCGCCAAATGAATGATGCTAACAAAGAAGCTTTGCAAACAATGAGAGATATGCAAACCGTACAAGATAGTATGAGAATGTCTCAAATGTTTCCAAGTAGTCAACAAATGGGTCCCACCTCTCAATATTATAATAATATGCTTTTTAATAGAGGAGGTAATGAATCTTCTTATGCTGGGTCTGCGCCTAGAGGAACATCAGACGCTCCAGTTCAACCTATTGGATCTAGTGACCAGACACAAAGAGACTCATCCGTTAACAACTACATTCAATCAATGGGTGCTACTCCTGGGTCTAACCTTAACCTTTTTGGTAACCCGCTTAATAATATAAGAAACAATATTCCGTATGGTGCTATAAATGGATTGCCAATTGGCCATACGTATCAGCAAGAAAATAGTGGTTCTCCTGGCACTCAAAGTGTTAGAGATGAAGAAATTAAAAGATATATCGGTGTTAGTAAAAGAGATGCTGAAACAGGTCGTCACAGAAGTTCTAATAAAGCATCTGATCGTCATAGAAGTTCTGATAATGAAGATGACACTAAAGAAGAAGACGAAGAAGGCACTCATAAGAATCAAAGAACCCATGCACCTATAGCTAAAACATCTAGAAGTGGAGTTACTAATACGTTAAAAAATGCTATGACTGAGTTTTCAAATATAAGCAATAACGTATTAAGCACCGGACAGGCTGGTAACACTCCATTAGCTGGAAGGGCCTCTCTTATTTCAAACACGTTACAAAGCGTAGGTAATTTAAGTCCTGCATTAAAATTCGCAGGTGCTGCTGGATTAGGTATTGGTGCTGCAGGTTTAGCTTTTAATGCTGTTCAAAATGTTGGTGAGGACATTCAGCAATATAGAACTCAAGACGTAAGAGGTAATTCTTTTTCTAAAGGTATGGGTATTCAAAAAGACATTATGCTTATGTCTTTAAATCCTTTAATTTCTACTGAGCAGTCCCGTTCAATTATTATGGGTGCCTTAAATGAAGGATACCAAGGTAAGCAGTATGATAATGCTGTTGAATTTATCAAAAAAAATCTTGTTGATATGAATATTGATATTGGAACTTCTATGCAACTTTTAAAGACAAATGTTGATATTGGTGGACAATCAATAAGTAACCTTAGTACTCATTTGGCTAACTTGCAAAGCATATCTGCAGCAGGCGGCGGGCAAACTACAACTCAAGAAGCTGCCGGAATTACAAAGACCAGTGAATTTCTTAGAAGTCAAGGTGCAGATATTTCTAAAAGTTCTGGCACTATTATGAGTGCTAATAATCTTTTTAATCAACCTAATGCCGATGGATCTAAAAATACTTTGGCAGGGTATGGTCAAAAATTTCTTAATACTGGCTGGTCTACTACGGCTCTTCAAGGAAAGCTTAGAAGTAGATTTTCTCCAAACTCTACAGCATATTCTGTTATAGCTGACCTTGATGAAAGCAACCAACTTGGAACAGATACAGAGATACTTATTAATGAATTTGTTGCTCAGGCAAAGACCGAAGGCACTAAACGCCTTACCCAACAAGATTTTTTCCATAATATGCAAAATTACTTTGGAGTAGAAGACATAGGCAAATCTAATGAAGTTTATGAAAAATATCTTAGCGCTTCTGCTGCAGGTACTACGCCTATGAAGCAAGGAAATGATTATAGCAAAAAAGTGCTGGGGTCTTTTGTTGGCTCAGGAAGTAATGTAGTTGATGCTTCCACTCTTTTAACTTTTAATCAGTGGAAAAAAGAATCTGGTAATGCCGGTAAAACAGAATCAGATTGGAAAAATTATCTTACTAAGGGCAAGGGAGGCGAGCCTGATCTGCAAGACACCGGATTTATGAATATGATCAAAACTAACGCAAATTTAGTTGTTGTTGATGAAACAGGAAAAAAACTTATCGCAAACGTTAAAGACCTCAACCAAATTATTGGATTAGCTAACGGTAGTTACCATTTAGCTAGAACAACTGTTGACATGAAGTTCCTGCATAGAGAAGATGATGGAACAATATCGAAACTTAATGAAGGTAATGTGGTTACAGATCAATTTTCTAATCAGCTAGATGGTCGTTATGCAAAGATGGCTGCAAAACTTCAGGATGACATAAATAACCCTAAAAATCCCCTAAAAACAAATGCCCTTACGTTTGATAGTTATGGCAATGTATCAGAGATAGACAATGCAAACACTGCAGTTGCTGACCTTCCCTCTGCTGCGGGGGCTGCACCATCTAGTGACACGCCTGGTAGTTCTGGCGGATCTGGCAAGGGAGTAAGGATTTCTGATTATCTTAAGAGTGGAAGCTATACAGCGCCCATTCCTGACCAAAATTCAAATCCCTTTATTGATCTTTCACCAGATGCAAAGAGAATGTTTATTTTAAGTGGTTTGCTGCCAGGCTCAGTTCTAACTGACACTAATAGCACATCATCTAATAGTGGGTATAATGGTACTACAAAAAACTCTTCTCCTCCAGGTAATCCTGGTTCACGAGGAAAATCAGTAGCATGGTAGCACCCACAGCTTCTTTGGTAGCACATAAAAGATTTGACTTTCGAGTTGATCCTTATAGTATTAATTGGGGATATAATCTGCGTACCCACAATGATGATACATATGGCGGCAAGGTTGTTCAAATTTTAGGTACTGAATTAACAACACTTTCTATTACCACTGTTGCGGGTGCTGGTGGTATTGACTATGTTAATTCACTAATGAAATTTTTTAGAGACATGTGTCTTTGGCAGCAAGATACTCAAAACTTAGCTACTTTTTCTTATCCCTTTAAAAATTATTTTCTTAATGTGTGGGGTCTGACTATTAGCTACAGCGATCAGGTTGGCAATGTTGTTTATCCAGTTAGCATGACCTTTAACATTCAGGATGATATCAATAAAGAATTAAGCAAGGTAGCAATGACTGCTGAGTTAAGTAGACTTGTTGAGGGCGTAGGTTATACAAAAAGCATTTACAACTATCCGACACCAAATGCAATTAATTATTTTAACAGTTCTTTAGATAGATTAAACACTATGCCTGATGCATCAAATCCGGCTACAGACCCAACAAATATTACAGCTACTGGAGTAGACAAGTCCCTTACTCCAGAGAAGCAGTCTAATGCCGCTGCAATCATCGGTGTGGCACTATCAAGAGGTTTAGGCATACCGGGAGCTGTTGTCGGAATTATGACCGCTCTGGCTGAATCAAGCCTTATTAACGTTGATCATGGCGATGTCATGGGTCCATCCTCAATTGGTCTTTTTCAACAGATGCCTTCTTGGGGTCCAAATAGAACTGATCCTGCATCTGCTGCTGGATACTTTTATGATCGACTTGTTTCAATTACACCAACATGGACTTCTTTACCTACTTGGATTGCTTGTCAAAGAGTTGAAGAGTCAGAATTCGTGGCTGGATACAGCGGTGAAGGATCAGATGGAACTGAGGGATGGAATTATAAGCAGCAAGTTGCTAGTGCGCAATCAATTGTTGCAAACATAGCTACTGCACCTGCAGGATCAAGTAGTGGGGTAATAACCAATGGAGTAAATATAACCATCCCAATTGGGCATCCAACAAGTGATATACCTCCTGAGGTTGCTGGCAAAATTGTAGTAGCACCTAATGGTGCTGTTGCTAAAGGTATCGCTGCAGGCTTTAGAGCTATCGGCTTGCCTTACATAGTTGGTGGCGGTGATGGTCTTGGTGGCAATGCAGACGGAGGTTCACGAGGTGGTAATGCTAATGCTACACCTATTGGGTTTGATTGTTCTGGATTAACTGGATATGTCATTGGTCAAATGGGCTTTACTATTGGTGGAAGCTACACTGTTCCGCAAAAAGCTGGCGGTACGCATATTCCTTATGCAAACGCTGTTTGCGGAGACTTGCTAACTTACCCAGCTAACGGTGATGTAAGCCATATTACTATTTATCTAGGTATGATTAATGGTCAGGGTCCATACCTTCTTGAAGCACCACAGTCTGGACAAAATGTTCAAATTAAATTAGTATATGATTCTGACGGTGGTCACGATGCAAATGTAGAAAGGTATTGGCGCTAATGTCATTTAGAAGCAATGGACCTATTTCTGAACCCGCTGACTCTACTCAATTTAACCTTCATGACAATTTAGATAATTGTGGGTTTGGGTGGGATTATGATCAAGGGCTATTTATACCGACAGATGGTCTTTTAGACTATATGCAAAATCCTTATCAGCAAATTGAGGATAAGTTAAATGGCCGATGACAGAAGAGCATTTTTAACTTTAGCTACAACATTAAAAGGTTTACCTAAATCATTTTCTTGTGTGGTAACTAGGTATACAAGAGGATACAGTGTGCAAATGGATACTAACACTGTTAGGAAACAAAAAAACTATACTCCAAGAAGGGTAAAAGAAACTCAACTTGAGTTAACAATTCAGTGTAGAAACGTTGACGAGTATGAAGATATAATACAAAGAATTTACTTTTCACAAAAATCTTCTTTAGAAAATCCAGCAAATGGGTTTGTTAGGTTTTCGTGGCCATTTTTTAAATTAGATTATATAGGTCTTCTTATTAATTCTCCAGCAGGTGCTAATAGATTTGAAATCACTCCATCAATATCAATCTCTTTTTTGTTGTTGCACGACACAATTAACAGTATTACAACCAAATATAGTACTCTTGACGGAAGCATAAAAGATATATATTCTAATCAGCTAATTGCATTACATGCAACATCGGGCGCTGATGATATACTAGCAAATACACCGCCTATAGGTGGTGGTGGTGGCGGAAGAGGACCAATAGTACAATGACAGCAGTTGGAACACAAACACTTGTTTATGCACCGCAAGTAAGGGTGCTTGTGTCTACAGACGACGGCGTGTTAGATATTTCTGAAGATATTGTTAATGGACAGGTTCGAAGAGTAATAAACGCAGTTTCTCAATTTTCTTGCGTTCTTAATAATAGAGATCAAAAATATATGAACTCTAGTTATAGAATGAAAAGGATGGACAGGGTTGTTGTCTGGTTTAAGCGAATTACTTGGATTCAAGTATTTTCTGGGTACCTTGATTCTGTTCCTGGTATAGGGATTTATGTTAATACTGTTCAGATTAGAGCTTCTTGTACCCTAAAGAGAATTCAAAACACCTATTGGGACCCAGGCCTTTCTGATTCTCAACAATTACTGGATCAATTTAATTACAATATAGCGCCTAACGGTCTTCGATACTCTGATTCTGGCCTGGGAGCTATGTTAGGTGACCTTCTTTTTAAGGTTGGTGGGTGGAAAGAAGATACCATTAAGGTTCAAAACATCCCTTCAGCATTTATTGATCTCGGCTTTAAAATGTCACAAATTGAATATAATCAAAATCTTGTAACACAATATTACGCTAGCTTAGGATTTAAAACATCTCCAGATGGACAAAATTTAATTGCATCTCCACAAACAACACTTAAAGCTAAAGTGTCTCCTCCAGCTAATGGAAAAAACTATGGTACTGACGATGTAACTACAATATGTCGTGCTGCGGGGTTTGATGGAGATAACCTAAAAATAGCAGTAGCAATCGTAACAACTGTATCTGACGGAAATCCAAATATTGTTAACAAAACATTTAATGGATTTACTGCTGTTAATAAAGTTGGATTATTTCAAATAGATGACACTATTGTATCTCCTGGTTTAGGTGTAGCAGATGCTCAACTACTAGACCCTCTTTTTAATTCACAGCAAGCATTTTCTATATTTTCTAAAAGCTCAAACTTTTCCTATTGGCCTGCATTTACTTCTGGTCAATATTTAAAAAATATGGCTGTTGCTACATTCTATGCTGATCAATCAAATACCAATATAATTCAAAACGTTGTTGTTCCAGATACGGGTTTAGGTTCTAGTAGTGGAATATCTGTCGCTGACGCACAGAATGGATCTGTCAATAAGTCAATATCTACAAACCCGTCTGCAGGTTACACCAGTGCCAGAGTAGCTACTGTAACAATTCCCAGGTATACAAACAGCGCGACATCGGATTACCTAAAAAACATTTATGGGCTAACTGCTGATGCCGTAGATGCGAATATTATACAAATTAGTTTTATAGGCCAAACTATTAAAGTCAATAGGTATGCTGCTGCTGCATTTTTAAAAGTTAGTACAGAAATAGATGCGCTTAACACAGAATATATTATCAAGTCAATATCTACTATAACATCTTTAGATGATGCGAACTCTCCAGATGCCTCAGCAGGCCTATCCTGGCATGCGCTGGGAATTGCTGTAGATATTAATCCCAGTAAAAATGCACATACTGCAGGGTCAGTTAACGGAGCACATGATATTCCAGCATCTTGGGTAGCGGTTTTCCAAAAAAATAATTTTTCTTGGGGTGGAGATTACAATAACTGGACACATTTTCAATGGTTGGGTGGAAGCACATTTACACCCAATGATGGAACATTTACTGAAGGACAAATTAGTTTAACAAGCAGTGGTGCTTTTCAAAATGGAATGTTTAACTACCTTTTTTCTGGCGATGCTGTTAACCGTGACTCTACTGCTTTTCAAAACGATAAAGCACCCATAAATGATCAGCAATTGTTTTCTACCGTTCAATCTATTTGTTCTGCTTCTTTGCGTTCTTTTATGTCTGGCCCTAATGGTGACTTTGTTGCTTTTTATCCAGATAGATTTGGTTTAAGCGGAAAGAAAATTGCATTTCATTTAGAGGATATTGAACTTGTAAATTTTTCTATTGATATCAATGATGACTCATTGGCTACAGATGTTTTTGTTGCTGGTGGAAATAAAGGAGAAATTGGCAACCCACAAATTGATACTCAAACATGGCTTCAATCTGCGGGTGTTGTTAATATTAGACAAAAAGCAGCCATGGCACTAATTCTTGGTATTGATATAGAGACTGACCCTGATTTTAATGCGGTTTCTCTTTATAAAAGATTTGGTCTGCGACCGCTAAAAGCTGAATATCCACAAGTGTATTCAGGAGTAATGGAATACCTTCAAGCACTAAATCTATTTCAGCAAAAATGGGGTGAGCAGTATGCAACAACTGTTCAATTTACTTTTATGCCAGAACTGTATCCCGGTATGAGGGTCGGAGTTAAGAGCCATTCAGTTGCAGTATTTATTGAAGATGTTACTCATTCTTTTGGATATGATACTGGATTTACAACTACTGCCACTATTTCTTCTCCATCATCACTTGTTGATAATGGTGGAGTTCGTGGTCTACCGATATCGAAACTATAGTGCCATATCAATATGGTTCTCAACCATCTCCCCAGGCTGCTCGAAAAAAAGTTATCATTTTTTCTACTGACATAAAAAATTTTAAATGCGTAGGGAAAGAGACCGGTGCAGGCGGTGCTGCATACACTATAGACTTAACTACATCAATTGGGCTTTTTAGCCACAACCCATCAATTGGCGAACAATGGATTATTACTCAAATTTTAGGATTATGGTCGCTAGAAAGAAAAACAAGTTTACAAAATCCTGCTATATTAGCATCTAAAACATCTCAAATTGGAGACACTGTTTTTAATGCTCCAGGTAATCTAATTTTTGTAAGTACTAATTTAAAACTTAATAATGGAAATCTAAGTTCCCGCTGGAGTAGTAACGGTACTGATTCTTACATTACCGATACTAGCACACACGTTGATACTTGGCAAACATATAATTTAACTGGAAGCAGTAACGGTGGAATTTGGGCACTGTCTGTTGATTACTTTATTACCTTTGATCGCACGGTAAAGATAAATGGTCAATTAAGATTTAGCACTGCTCCAAGTGCAGGAACAATAACCTTTGGATCTGTACTTCCAGTATCAATAAAAGCTACTGTTGGTCCTAGCACATTTGCTTTTAAGGGCTTGGCAATGAATGACTCAGCTAGTACAGTAACTCAAGCAAACATCATTAATCAAGATTTGATTATATTTGGCGTAACTGCCTCTATCAGTAATTATAGTTTTGATTTTACATATCCAATACCTAAGCCGACTTTTTAGAAAGGTTATAGTAGTGTCATTTTCACTTAGAATTACCAATGGCGACCTAGATGCCTCTACTAACGTTCTTGGCGTTGTTATTGGTATTGAAAAATTAACACAAGACCTAAGTCTTTGGCTTCGAGAAAGATTTGGTATTGATAGATTTCACCCTAATTATGGATCTACCCTTGATAACTATATTGGAAATGTTATTGATACTATTTCTCAGCATGAGCTAGAAGTTGAGACAAGAAGAGTGTTAAGTCTTTACCAGCAAATTCAATATATTGCACTTCAGAGAAACCCTGGAAAATATAGCTTAGATGAACTTCTAGATAGGGTTGATGAAATTAAATGTCAACTTAGTTATGACATAGTAAACATTAATGTTAAATTTACAACAGCTCATGGAACTCCTGGAGTAGTTAATCAGATAGTAGGTATTTAATGACTAGCCGTACACCCGCACAGATTGTTTCTGATCAATTAGCTAAACTTGCTATTACAATTCCGGGAATGTCTTTTGAGATTGGCACACCAGAAAGAAAAATTCTAGATACCTTTGCAGAATCAATTGCAGAAGTTCAAATAGACAATTACATTGTTTCTACACAGCTAGACATAGATACAAAATCTGGTACAGACTTGGATGACTTTGTTGGCATGTTTGGCTTTGGTCGTCTTCAAGGCAATTACTCTACAGGTATTATTACTTTTTATGTAACTACACCTGCTACTCAGACAATTTATTTGCCAGCGGGAATACAAGCATCTACAGCTTCTGGCTTTGGATCGGCTCCATTAATTTTTTCTACTTCGGTACCTGGAAATATCAACATTGGGCAACTAAGTGTAAGTATTGCAGCCCACTCGACGGTAATTGGTAGTATTGGAAACGTTAGTGCTGGCACAGTATCAGTTTTTTCTACAGGTGCTGGAATTACTACTGTAAACAATCTGATTGCATTCTCAAACGGCACAGATAATGAGACCGATGAAGCACTGCGCTCCAGATTTAAAAAAACATTCTTAAGAAACATTGCAGGTACTGAGGACTTCTACATCAGCATAGCCCTACAAGGCTCTGGTGTCTCTCGTGTGAAGGTTTTAGGTCCAGTTAGCTCATACCAGTCACAAGCACAGACAACCACCCAGGGAACGTCTGTCAACCTCGCTACCAGAAACTGTAAATTTTTATGGCCTCAAGGTTTTGCTGTTGCTTCTAATAAAGATTCTGGAGACCCATCAAACCCTGAAATTTGGTATACTCAAGATGTTGACTATTCTGTTGGCTATACAACAGACTTACTAGGAAACGTAACTCCAAACATTACTCCTATTAGTCCATCTACGCAAAACAAATTCTTAGATATCTCTTATGAGTACTGCTCTTTAAATTCCAGAAATGACCCATTAAACTTAAAAACAAACAAGGTTGACGTATTTGTGGATGGTGTTAACGCTTTGCAGGTTACTGAACAAATTGTTACTAAAGCCATTCAGCTATCTTCCTTTTCTACAAATCAATACTATTTTTCAAATTACCAAACTGTTCCCTCTGGCGTAATCGGTCCTTCAACAAAATTTCAGCGATTAGGGTCTACCCCAATTGTTACCTATCCGACTTCATTTATTGCGGGAGGTAATACCTACACTCTTGGAGTTAACTATATAGGAATTTTAGATATCTCTAACAATAGGGGAAGTGAAAGAGAAGCTTCTGGTATAGCCTGGATAACAACACCTCCTGCAGACGGATTAACTTCAACAGTAGTATATACTTATAATCAAACGCCTCAAGTCTTAAATTCGCTATTTAAGAGGTCAAAGCAAATTACTACTGACGTACTTGTAAGGTCGGCAGTCACTAAATATTTAAGTTTCTATTTTATCATTATGTATAATTCTGGAGTTTCTATCTCTACGGTAAATTCCAATATTCAAAACTCCATTAAGTCTTTTATTGCAAGTCTAGGTTTCGGAGCATGGCTTCAGCTTTCGGATTTGGCTACTATTATTCATAACATAAGTGGAGTAGACAATTGCCGTTATGCAAAAATTTCTGATGGCGCACCGTACACAGTATCTGAAATGTCTAATGGTATAAGCAACGGAATTTACTACACTTCAGATTTTCAAATTGCTGATAATACTGTTCCTGCATTAGACTCTCTTTACTTAATAAGAAGATCATTTAACACATTTGGCTCCTAAGGAAATAAATTGACATCAATAGTTGACCAGGCAACAGTTCCACTTTTGCCGACTAAAGATACTTTAAAAAGAATGGATCATTTTTCTAATACAATATATAAGAAAGATCAAAGTTCTGTTTTGTATCGATTTATAGATGCAATTGTTGGTGATGCTGGTGTTGGAACACTAAAGAAACAGCTTCTTATATCACGTATATCTCAAAGCTTAGACACAACTTACTTTTCAGACCTTGATAAGATTTTTGGCAATCTTGGTGGAATTAATCGTCAGACCTCTGAGCAGTACGGAATTAACTTAGCTACTGGAAATAATATTAATCCATCGCTAGACCTTCTAACAATTAGTCAATGGGATCAAATTAGAATAAAAGATTCTTGGTATAGAGCAAGAATTAAATCATTCTTTTGTGCTCTTGCACTAGGCGGAACGCCTGATGGACTAAGAATGATGGTGCGGGCTGCTATTGGTGTTGATGCAGACATTTATGAAATGTGGAAGTTTCAAGATCATTATTCTGAAATTTTTGGCATTTCAAATATGGAAACCGTAACTAATCTTTCTATTAGTCCGAGCTTTGAGTATGGTTTAGGGTATTGGGTTGGTAGTTATGCTAGTGGTGGCTCTCTTACGGTCGATAACTCTTTTGTCAGTGCTGATGCTGGAGACGGGGGATTTTACGCCGCACGATTGATCTCAGGCACCTCTTCTACTGCATTTATCTGCTCTGCCTTATGCCCCATAAGCTCCACAATTCAAGGGAACACTAGTTTCATTGGATTACCTGTCTTGCAAACAGGAAATACATACAATGCCTCACTTTCTTACTATTGGCCATCGGGAAACACAATTTTAGGTTTTACCGTTTCCACTATTTACTACGACTCCTCTAATACAGAAATAACCCGAGACAGCATATCTAACAACTCACCTTTAGCTAACACTAGAGCTAGAATTAATTTTAACTTTACCCCTCCAATTAATACTGTTACCATTAATATCAATATAACTTTTAATGGTACTATTACATCAACATCACAAGTATTGTATTTTGATTCTGTTCAAATAGTGGCAGCTAATTCTGTTCAGGTATATTTTGATGGAGACACACCTGGATACAGATGGACAGGTGTTGTAGGCAATTCAACATCTGTACTTGGAAGCATATTAGATAGTGTTTCTAGACTTAAGAGTCCATCTCGAACAGAAGTAATTGTGTACCCGCACAAAGCATACATAACTTCTTACGAGACACTTCAAGTAAGAAAAATGCTAAAAAGACTGGCTCCAGTAGATTCTGTGATTACAGTACCAACTCAGGGTTTTGGAATTAATGTTCCTGTTGTGATAGACAGCGTGTCGGCAGACTCTTCTTTCTTTAATGTAAATAAATTTGTTACAGGTTTTGTTGGTTCTCAACTAACTGCTGCTCAAGAGCCCAACCCATCATACCGCTGGGTACAAGATCTAGTTGAGGTTCAAGCACCTCATTTGGCATTTGGTGAATCACAAGAATACTCTGAGTACTACATTTACTCAACTGATAGTAAGTCATCTATCGACTCCGTGACATATACATCAGAAAACAATAAAGGAACAAAGAGTCCTGAAAAAAATTATTCAACAGCTACTGAAACATTAAGTGGATGGGGTCCGTGGATAAACTTTGATATTTCTGACTCTCCAGATAATTACCCAGGAGGAAAGTATGGAAAAACTCCAAGGTATTTCCCGCCTTTAACTTTGCAGGGTAAGCCTTATGTGTTTACATATAAATCTCAGTCTGACTATCAGTCAAAAATGAAAATACAGTTAAATAAGCTAGGTGCTACTTACAATAGTGTTTTTCATACATTCAGTGGTACACCTGATTATGTAGTAAACGGAATTGGTGCCTGGCGTGATAGCTGGATTACTAGCAATGCTTATCGTTTGCCAATTTCTTCTATTGGAAAAGTACTTAATACTTGGACTCCAGATGAGGCAATTGTTAACACTACACCCACAAAAACATCAACTATTACCTCTAGTTGGTTTTCTAAGACCACAGGATAAAATATGGCCAACCCAGTTAAACCATCTAAGCCAGTAATAATAGGAACACCACCTAAAAAACCAATACCTTCACCTCCTCCGGTAACAATAGGTGCACCACCTTCAGCATCTTCGATAATCACTGTCTTGGTAAAAGATAGCAACGGAAATCCTGTTTATGGTGTAGCTTTATCTGCATCTTATAATGGGCTAACTAGCTATTTGCCAAGCACTAATGGTAATGGTTACTCTACATCTTCGAGCTTAAATTACCCTCCAGGTACGCAATTTAGTGTAGACGTAATGAGTGGCGGTAGCAGTAAAGTTGTAGGTATGACCTATGTGCTACCTAACTATGCCACAGGTGCTACTAGCTACTCTGGTGTAGCAACGGTGGCAAATATTACTTTTGGTTTGCAGCCAATAGTAATTCAACCACCTCCACCTCCACCTGTCTATATTTATCCTACGCCGATTGTAGATACTCACTACCCAACTACTCAGCCTAATCAGGGAATTGATTTAAAAACTACTGACAGGCTTTGGTATTCAAATCCTCGGGCAGAAACTGATGACACCTGGGAAGTACTAACAATTAATCTGCGAAAGCCAATTATTGTTACAGAACTGTCCTTTTCTCTTCTGGGAAAATCCCAATTTTACAAATTTTACTACACAGGCAATTCAGGGTCTAGAGAGCAACTAATAGACATTACTCAAACTCCAATTGAAGGTAATGTTAATCCAAATATTTCTAGTCCTTGGGTTGACATTAAAAAAAATCTAAACTCTGTTCAAATGACTCAGCTTGAAATAAGAGTAAAGAGAGTAAACACTAAGGGCAACAACGGTCTTTTTTCTTTGGGTATAAAAAATATTATCTTAAAGAGAAGTGTTGAAGAGCAGGCAGATACTGTTTCTGGATTTGATAGTAGCATTGATAGATATGGAAATTCTGTAAGAAAGCAAGTACAAGATTGGCGACCAGACCTTGTTATCGATGATAATGTTTACACATTTTGGAAGAGTGCACCTCAAGCTTCTCCTCATGCTGTAGTAAACTTTTACGCATCACTGGGTGGAGACTCTTCTAGGCCACAAAGAGTTGATAAATTCTGGATTGATCCAGTATATTCTGGGCAGACTATGAATATGTATTATTCGACTGACCCTACAGTTGGTGTCATTAAGCCTAGACCTCTTACTGACAAATCAGTATATACAAACACTTCTCCGGTATTTAATTATGGTATTGCACTTAACTCTGTTACTAGTGCCTACTCAATTAATACAGGTACATTGATAACCTCTAACGGAACAAGCACACCAGTTGTTGGAGATGTGGGGTGGATTGGAGGAGAGTGGGAAGTTCACTTTAGCTCTTACTTCTATACTCCTAGCACCAATAACTCTGTTAAGTTTAGTTACAATGGGGCCACTGGAAATTCAATAAACACATTTGGCCTTACTGCTTCACAGCTTGTGGCTGGGTTAGAATCAGTTTCGACTATTGGTCCAGGCAATGTTGTTGTAACCAACAGTTTTAACACTTTTAACATTTACTTAAAGAATATTCAAATTGGCACATTGACCGCTAATGCTCCTGGCTCATATGCATTTGGACCTATAGATAGCCAACCAATATTTACTAACAATATTGGAAATTTTGGATTAAGCTATACTAACTCTACCCAGATGTTTACATTTAACACCTTTTCCACAAAAAATTTCAATTCTTACGTAAACTCTATTGCAATACCATTGTCTTCTGGAATTAGAGTACAGTTTATTTGTACGGTATTTGTTGATCCTACAACTGCTAGAAAATTTCTTAGACTTATAATTGCACTTAACGGTGTAATAGTTTCCGACACAACTGCTGACCCGATTGGTAGCGGTGAAGGAATGAAAGGGCTTTACGCTTCTGGCTGCGTAATGAACTTCTCTACCAATATTGGATACCTAAGAGATTTTATCATTAAAGTTGCTCCTGATACAGATTTAGTCTACAAGGCTTTTATTAATGACGTAGGTAGCTTTTTGCAACCTAGACCTAGAATGCAACCTTTAAATAAGTATAATGTTCTTTCCAGCAATAATTTAGATAATGCTATCTTTGTTGGAAGATATGATAGAGCTGAATTAGGTTATGGTGGGGCTGGAGAAGAATTATTTACTGAAAAAATTTGGACTCCTATTTGGAAAGATTGGATTTGCCAAAGTGGATTTTTCTATCTGCCATCTCCAATTGCTGCTTGCTATATAAATCTTGAATTTAGTGAGCTGACAGAACAGCCCTACACTATTCACGAAACTGGAATTGTTACAACTTACAAAACATTTCCAATTCATGCAACTCAATCTTCTCAGGTTGTTGTAGCTAACAAAACAGGTGTTTCTGCTACAAGTGCCAGCGGAGCACTACAACGAGCAACATTTAAAGACCCAAATGCATACCAATATCAAAACAATCCTACTACAGTAACTAGACTAACTCCAAAAACTGAGATTATTAACAGTTCAAAAATAATTTATGGCATAAGAAATCAAGTACTTTCAAATTCTCAAACAAATCCTTTAATAGTAAAGGAATATGCATTAAATAGTTCATTGAAAACATCTTCAGCTAATGTAGCGTCAGATATTGCATCTGGTGTTACCAGGGTTTACGCTTCGTCAAATTCTGTTGCTAATCAAATTCCTAAGGTTGGCAATTCAACTTCGGTTGTCGATGTAGCTAATAGTCTTAATCCTAGCAACATTCAGGGGGTGACTGTATCAAGCTCTCTGGGTTCAAGAGTAGCTGGATGGTGGACACTACCGGGAGCGCAACTAAAGGTCCCATCGGCTGTCATGGAGGCCATTACGAACACCTCCACCGTAACGGAGAAGCCTGCTGTTTCTTCTGAGCAATCTACATTGAGAAAAAGATTTCCAACAGTATCCACTCATAGGTATGAGACTGCTACAGCGATCAGAGACGTAGGGCTTGCTTACTTCGCTGGAATACGTGAATTTAAGGCATATAGCATTGACTACACAGCTCTTGACGATAGCGACGAGTTTATTACTGCTAGTTATTTTGAAAATTCTGTTTCATCATCAAATATGTTGTTAAACATAGCAGGATCACCAAACCCTTCTACTCCAATTATTTCAGGCTCTATGCCTACGCAAGCTGCTTTAATTTCTGCTGGTGGGGCATCAATAAATACAACTACATGTATGTCTACCTCTACTTACATAAAGGTTGGGATAACAGCCATCGACAGAGGCTTACACTCATACACCAAAAACTTACCTATATATAGTATTTCTGATATTTCTAATAACGCTTTCTGGGATACTAAAAACATAAACTGGTCTGACGTAACAAACTTTTGGGGCTCCACTGGTGCCTTTACTGGTTTAGATCTTACTGCAAATATTTTCTATGCTGGTAAGCAAGCCACTAAGATCTACAGAGCTAACACTCCTGCTATTTCTACAGCGGCTGCTAACACAGTACTATTCTCTCAACCTATTAATGCCAAAATGAGAATTGTAGCAAATATTTACCGTCCAGTAGCAACAACTAATATTGTATCGGTATCTATTATTGATGCTTCAGTGTCTGGCGGGGTTGTTTTAAAGACTTTCCCAATTAATCCTACGCCAGGTCAATGGACTAATTTTGTATCTGGTTTTTATGGTGTACTTAGCGACTACTCAGCTACTCCTGGTCTTGAAATTCAAATATCAATTATTGGAACTCAAGAAGAATCAATTTACGTTTCTGACCTTTACGATGAAGCTACCTCTGTGTTGTACTTTTTGTCTAACGATAATGGTGTGACCTACTATGAGGCAACTCAAATTGTGAACGCAAAAAATAGCTTCTTTGATTTTCCTACACCTGGTAACAAATTAAAAGTTCAGGTACAGATGTGGGACCCTCTAGATTATGCATATTCTTGTAGTGTCAAGCCGAGCTATCTATTTTAGGAGAGAAATGGCAACATACCCATATTTTAGTTTTCCGGTAGATACTACGGTTGCTGCTAATGGCACCCCGCTAGGAACTGGAATGCGAACTGATCAGCAACTAAAATCATCCCTTACACTTGTTGATGGATTAGGTCATGTTGCAACCCCTCCCACTCCGTTAACTATTGTTAAGCCAGTAGCAGGAACATTCAACGGAATCGTTGGACCTTACTAAAATTAATTACTAAAGGAGATACAAATGTCAGTACCATTTATAACAGGTGTTTTAGACACTAGTGACACTTCCGGAAGTATTGGATACACAGTACAGGATCAAATTAAAGTTCTTGTAGCTAATCAAAACATTCAGACATTTATGGCTGAGAAGCAAAGCGCTGACTCTGGACAGTCACTTGATCAGATAGCAATTGATGAAGCAGTTGCTGAGGCTGCAACTTATGCTCAAGAGCAAAGCATAGTGGCGGCAGAAGAGGTTCAACAAAACACCACTGTATAATTTATGAATAATATACATAATATGGTATAATCCGTCTTAGGCTAATAATCTAAGGCGGATTTATCATTTCTACAATTGTCTATAACTACAGTGAAATTAATAAAAGCAAAAAGTTTGTTTTCATTGATGTTGATGAGCGCTACTCAGACCAATTAATGGTATTTACTTCCAATCAAAAAGATTTTAACATAAAGTACCAAGACTATGTTTCCAGTTTTTGTGTCCTTATCGAAACTGGTATGTGGAAAGACTTTGAGCAGGCATTAGACGACGATAAGATTGAAATCTATGTTACTGCTGAAGCCGACAAGATCATTAAAAAATCTGAGACTTTTTCTGAAATCCTAACTGTTTCAGGATACAAGCTACCCATTAAGTCTGATGGCAGTAAAGGATCTCTTCATCCATATCAGCAATATGCTCTTCGAAAAGCGCTAGCTTCTAAAGACCACTTTCTATTCTTTAATCACGGTACAGGTACCGGAAAAGGCACAGAAGCGTCTGCCGGTGCTCAAGAACTATTTAATACAAATATGATAGATCTTGTATATGTATTCACTCTTCGCAAGATGAAGATCAACCTAACTCGTGAGTTTAATACTAAAACATCTTTGGTAGCTAAAAATATTGAAGGTACTAAAGCCTACCGTAAAAAAGAATTTGAAAAAGAAGATGCTCAAGTCTTTGTCATGAATTATGAGAAGGCAAATTTTGATTTTGACCTTTTAGTTCAGAAAGCTAAAGGGAAACGAGTGCTTTTTATCCTTGATGAAGTTCAAAAGATTCTTGTGTTTACCGGAGGAAAGCCAAATAAGGCTGGAGCTGGTATCAGGAAGCTAATTAGATCTTTGAAGTCTCCTCACATCTGGCCAATGAGCGCTACAGTAGTTGGTAAAGACCCTGAGAGGTTCTGGAGGCTCTTTGATCTGCCTGTAGGTAAAAACCCCTTAGGGACGCTCTCAGACTTCAGAGAGACCTACTCAGAACGTATAGAGCACCGACAATTGCCTTGGGGTGTTGAAGACACCTATATCTGGAGTCCAACTGCTTTAGCTGAGCTTCGTCACAGAATTGCCTCTAAGATGCATACTGTAAGAAAGACTGATCCAGGAGTCAGAGAGTACTTTAAAAAACCTCAGTTCATTGCAGTGCCTGTGCAGCTTTCAGATGAAGACAGAGATCTTTACAATTTAGTTTTAGAGTCAGCTAGAGATGACAGTCCTGATAAGTGGGGTCAATACTACCGGATCTTAAGGTACATGTGTAATACCGTAGAGTCTTTAAAATTTTCAGACTCTCCTATTGCTAAAACAATTTCTGACTCTATTGAGCTTTCATCTAAGACTTCTTCAAAGATGGAAATGGTTTTAGATAAGATTCAGGAGATAGCTGATGCTAGTGACAAGGTTGTTGTCTTCACTCAGTTTACTAATTTGGGATTGTTCCTTATCGCTGATCAGCTTAAGGAAAGAGGTATCAAGTTTGTTCAGCACTATGGTACTGGAATGACTGATAAAGAAGCTCAGAAAGCTCAGGATGACTTTAAAGCAGATCCTTCGATAACTGTGTTCTTAAGTTCAGATGCTGGATCTCATGGCTTATCATTTCAAGAAGCTAGGTATGTCATTTCCTATGACACTCCCTATTCGTATGATCTTCTTACTCAAAGGAATGACAGAATTGATAGAGCTGATTCTTATCTGGAAGGTTTGACTACATACGTTTATTACACAGAGTCTACTGTTGAAGAAAGAATCTGGGAAATTAACAATTCAAGAAGAGAGTTGTCTTCTGCTGTGCAAGGAACTGTAGAGGTTCTGGGAAGGTCGGAGGATGAAAACCTTGGGTATCTCATGTTTGGTAAAAAGTCTGTTTAAGCTATAATAGAAGCTCCTCCTTCGTCGTCGCTTCTTATTCACAGCTAATTCATTATCAAACATTTAAAGCAATTATTTGGTAAAGCAATATATAAAGAGATTGTAGACTAGTGTTCCGAAACCTGTCAAGTCAGATCGGAAAATAGTTCAGTTATTCATCCATTCAGCCTAACAAAAGGAGCAAAATGAGCGTAAACTGGAGAAACGACAAGGATAGAGCTACCATATATGCAATGGTCGATGATGATCATGATAGAGGTTGTCTAGAGTTCGTAGAAGAGGTAGCACAAGCATGGGAACCAGGCAAGCCTCTTGACTTTGCTCTCAACCAGTTGTATAGTCCAGATCAGATTGCTAACGGACTGTTATTGATTGTAAATTATTTTGAAGGTGGTGAGATGTTCTTTGCTACTTTGAGTGTACTAGAGAAAGCTTTGATTAGCCATGTGACCGCTTTGATCATTCAGGTTGATGCACAGATGGCAGCTACTGCTTCTCATCGCCAAGAGGGAGACGAGACCCTATCCGATAGCGAATAGTTTGATGTGGTATACTCCTATCTGACAGGGTATCGACCAATAACTTATAGGAGTAGAAAGATGTTTGCGAAGATTGCTGAGCAGGGTGCGCCAGATCAAAATCTAGACAATAACCGGAATCGATGTCGTATTGGTATTATCAGAAGTGATAAGAATATTTCTGAAAAAGACCAAAATGGATTACTTGAGATTCTAGTAAGCAAAAATTTTAACGGCCAGTACTGTTGGACGCACGACCGAGTATCTATCATTATAAATGATGAGATGCCTGATATTCACGTCAGCAAGGGAATGGTTGCCAAACATCGCCAGGGTGTATGTAAATGCACAGAGATTTAAGGGAAATATGAATATATCTGAAATAGCAGCAGCAGGACCTACAGGACCGCAGCATGGCGTTTCTCGCAAGTCTTATCCCGATGGTTGGCAGCCACGTTTAGAGCTTGATGAAACAGATGGTGGATTCATTGTTTCAAAGCCTTCATCGGTGGAGGTGCCAAAGTCTCATGAAGAAATTCTTTCAGAGTTTGGTCTATTGGCTTCTGAGTGGACTATTAGTAATGTAAAGCGTAGTCGCTGGCAGAAATTTGACGGTGAATGGCTTGAGTCTCATAGGTTAAGCCTTGTTCCTGTAAGACCTGGGTATGCTGCGGAAAGAGCAGATTTTTCTGAAATTGAAAGATCTATTAAGAGGTGGCGGCCTAGTAAAAGTGGTTTCCCTGCTTTGGAAAGAGCTTCTTTTATTGCTCCGACTGGTGACACTCAAATCGGTAAAGCAAAAGAAGCCGGTGGTGGAAGTCAAGAAACAGTTACAAGAGTTCTTAATGAGCACGGTAAGGGTTTAGCTAGATTTAATAGACTTAACGCTTATATTAATTTTGAGCAAGTTGTATTGCCACAGCTTGGGGATTGTATAGAAGGTCGTACTAGCCAAGGTGGCAAGAATGTTTGGCGAACAGATTTGTCTATGACCGAAATGGTTAGAGTTTATCGAAAATTGCTGTGGATGCAAATTAAGTCTTATTCTTCTGTTGCTCCTAAGATTCTTATTCCTGTAGTGCCAGGTAATCATGATGAGGCTAGAGATAATCATGGTACAGTAGCTACTGATTCGTGGGCAATTGATGCTGCATCAGCGTTGCATGAATTGGTTCAAGAGAATGACGATTTAAAAAATAGAGTTTCTTTTGTATTTCCAGAATATGATGAACTTTCTATTGCAGTTGATGTAAGTGGTACAGCTATGGGATTTAACCATGGTCATAAGTTTGGGGCAGATCCGTTAAAGTGGTGGTCAGCTCAGTCAGCAATGAGAACACCTATTGGTGATTGTGATATTTTATGTTGTGGTCATCTGCATCATTTGAAAGTATTAGACCATGCAGGGGGAAGGACTTTTATTCAGGTGCCAGCACTTGATGGTGGGTCTCGTTGGTTTGAACATTCAAAGGGCACTAACTCTCCTTCGAGAGCTATTACTTTTTGGGTAAGTGAAGGAAAAATACATGAGCTTGATCCGATTGGGAGATCCTAATGTCTAACAAAGATAGAGTCTGTTGTATGTGTGGAATTATGGTTAATCCTTTGATGGGATTTTCCCCTACTGTTTTCTTTACTAAAAAAGGTAAAAGGAAAGGGAAAGAGTTTGTGTTCTGTGCAGATGATTGGGAATTAGTTTTGCTTTCGGTAAATGATGACTTAGTAGAGGTATTGGCGGGGGCGAAGAGATCGTGATGAATGAAGTTGACGGTGTGTTGGTTGTTAATTACTATGAAGGGCCTGCAGCAGTCCATAAGAGTATCTATGAGATCTCTATACAGGAGGAAGGCTATCTTTTAGGCTTGGGTGGGGAGAAGAGCACTACGGTCTATATTGATCTTCGTCAGGTGAAGAGCTTCTACTGGACTCCCTACGAAGAGGATGAACCTGTGACAGAGGTCACAAAGTAGCATGTTGACATGCTGTCTCCTTGGCTATAAGATAAGAGTACAAGCCAAGGAGGCAGACATGGGCAACCAGGCCCGCACCAAAGAGCACCAGCAGTTCGTGTTGCAGCTTCGTCGGAGTGGGGCAACTACCCAGTCCCCTAAGTCTCGTGGAAACGAGCGTCGTAAGGCCTTACAGGAAGCGAGTGCGCGATGAATAAAACTGGCCAGTGGCTCTTGACAACGATCCACTCAGACTATATAGTAAATTTTGATGACAAGACCCTTATGCGTATTCCACGAATTAAGAATCCTCTTCGGAAAGACGGAGAAAGAATTCCATTTTTTAATATTGAAGAAGTAAAAATAGGAGAAGGTTGTCATATGCTCCTAGATCTGGTAGGATCAGGTGCACAAACACTCAGACTTACATCTGACGTCATTTCCTTCGAACATTACGGCAATAACTAAAATAAGGTGTGGTACAATATAAGAGCAACAAAAAAACTTAATATAAATTGTATTGCCTAGTAACTCAGTTGGTAGAGTGGGTGCCTGTTAAGCACTATGTCGTAGGTTCGAGTCCTACCTGGGCAGCGCAAACAAGCGCTTAGCGGTAAACCAGACTAGCTTGTTGTCGCATGTCAGAATCCCTAATCTGGTGGGAGCGAAAGTTACAGAGTTATGTGACTCACAATCTGACGAATGGGATTGTCACGGTATCGATTGGGTAAGGATTTGTATAGTACGCGACCGGTCTTAGGATGGCAGAGACCTAAAAGAGCTATTCAAAAAATAAATGCGAACAATATTGATGCAGAATATGAGGCACTTTGTGCTTCCTCTGCCCTTGCTTCTGTCTGAGGACAAAGCTTGAGTTGGTCCACTTCGAAACAGAACGGCCACAGCTTGACAATGCACTACAAGTAGTATAGCTTTACTGGGGACAGTATCTATGGTCGTAATTCGTATTTGCAATAAGATATTCAAGACGCGGGTTCGACTCCCGCCAATTCCACTAGAAAGAGTGTAATGAAAATTTTTCTAGCAATATTAGTGATGGTTTTTAGTACAGTATTTCCAGCTAGTGTAGCGTCAGCATCAGTCAACAACTACAATCCTTCTCAAAATCAAATTCAACGATTTGATACTAGCGGGAATGCAATTGATGCATATGATGGAAAAATTGAAAAGTTTAATGGTATCTACTACCTATACGGAACTTCTTATAGTTGTGGGTATCAGCTTATGGTTGCCTCTTCTCCGTTTTGCGGGTTTAAATCCTATAGCTCTTCGGATCTAGTTAACTGGACAGATAAGGGTCTTCTTTTTAGTCCAGTCTCTTGGCAAAGCAATTGCGTTAATGGTAAGTATGGGTGCTATAGACCCCACGTTCTTTTTAATGCTGCTACAGGAAAATACGTATTGTGGTTTAATTCTTACGACAATGCTAGTGGATTTCACGTATTAACTTCTTCTAGCCCTACTTCCGGATTTGTTGAAACAACAACTGTGACTTCTCCGTTGGGAGATTATGGTTATGATGGACCTTATCAAAATGGTGATTTTGACTTATTTCAAGATAGTGATGGAAGTGCCTATATTGCTTACACGACTCGACTAGTTTCTGATATAACATTACCAAACCATATTTTGAGAATTCAAAAGCTTAATAGTTCTTTTACTGATGGTGTGGGACCTTTAATTGATGCAGATACAAATGGCGGGGTTGAGGCACCCTCTCTTACTAAAAGAGGCAATACTTATTACTTAGTATATGGACCTGAGTGTGCATATTGTGGACATACACCAACTGTTTATCAATCAACTACTGATATTACGCAGTGGAGTGGAGCAAGAACTGAAATAAGTTCGGATTCTTGTGGAGGACAGTCTTCGTTTGTAAGTAAAGTTGGGTCAGATTATATTTATGGTTCGGATCTTTGGGCAACTTACAATGATCCGAATATAACTACAAATCAAAGCCTTGCTAACTATTTTTGGAAAAAACTTAGTTTTACCAATAATTCGATTGATCCAATTGGCTGTGAAGGACAAGTAGGTCAGTCAGTTGTTCTTTGGAAAAATTGGTGCGATATTACCACACACTTTTCAAGAGCACAAGTTTTTGTTGCACCAATTACAGGAAAAATGTCTTCATTCTCTGTAGCAATGTTTGGAATGGGTAATACCGTACCGGCTACTTTTCAAATCTTTAATACAGTTAATGGTATTCCGTCAGGTAGAGCATTGGCGACATATAGCAAAGTAATTGACAATTGGTCAGTAAGAAATGTAAAAATTCCTCTTGCTACCTACTTGACAAAATCAAAAACGTATGCTATAGTTATTACTAACAATAGTTCAAGTTGTTATGGATGGACATACAAAGATTCAAGTGTAGGCATAAATAGCTATGAAATGTACCTCATGGGAAATACTTGGAGAAAAGAACTTAATAGAAATCTAAAGTTTTCCATTAATTTTTAATAAAATGTTTTAGGCTCCATAACTCAGCGGAAGAGTGCTTCCTTTACACGGAAGAGGTCGGGGGTTCAAATCCCTCTGGGGCTACATTTTCCGAAAGGTTGATTACCGGAGGAAAACCTGTACATGAATTTGGCTTATTGACCATCATTATGTACAGTGAAGTCAGAGGGTTAATCGCCTCCTGGACTTCAACATGCTCTCATCGTCCATTGGCAGGATAGCTAATTCTCAGTCAGTAGAGACGGGTTCAATTCCCGTTGGGAGTACTACGGGTAGGACAAGATAGTTAGTCGCCAGGCTCATAATCTGGATATCTGGAAGTTGCGAGCACTTTACCCGTTCCCATTAAAAAAAAAGAGAGCAATACAGTGAAAACAAAAACCATTACTTTTGAAGTTCGACAAGGCCATATTGACTTAGCTGGGTATGCTTCACATGAAGCAGGAGATCATGCCATAGATGTAGATACCTACCTTGATGAAGATGGAATTGTAAGGTATGGTTTTGCTCACGTCGGCCTAATAGATGTAATGGGCACGCTAGGTGTTAAGAAACTAAGTTTTAGTGATTCATTTGTATCCATACCTTATTCGTCCAACGGCAGGACAACAGATTCTGAATCTGTGAATCGAGATTCGAATTCTTGATAGGGTGCGCTAAGGTAGCCACATAAATAGATCTCAGTAACTAAACTAAAGGAGATAAAAATGAAAGCACTAAATCTTTTTATTGTTTCACTTTTTGCTTTTCTTTTAACGGCAGGAACTGCTCAAGCAAGCACACCCTTTGCAGTTAGTCCTGCTCATCTAGTAGCTAATCAAGCTGTAAGTATTACGGTTGACAATACAATTCCTAGCTGGAAAATTTTTATCGTTATGCCAGGACCAGACTTTGTTCCTGTCAATGGCTCTTGCTATACTAACCTTAGAATTAGCACAGGAAATTTGCCAAGAAATGTTTGGGCTTGTAAAAACTTTAGTGCTCCAATTGTTTTTAATACCTTTTCTTTAAATGCAAATGATCTTGTTGCAAACTCAAATAATAGTCTTCTAGGTTTTGGATATGTAGGATTTGTAGGTACAGGTGGAGTGAGTCGAGGAGTTTGGACACTTTCTTGGCTGCCCTCTAAGTTTGATTATCAGGCAGCATCAAGTTTTTAAAGATATATTTTATTCTTAAAAAGGAAAATAAAATTGTTTATGTATGTCCACCATTCTCACCTTCAAGACCGTAAGGTTAAAGGACCTCCTACAGTTAAGGAAGCTAGCTCTAAAGTTCATGGCAATAGCAAGATAGGTAATCTTAATGCTAAGTTAGCTGTTGGGATTACTGGAATTATTGGAACTATGTGGGCTGCATATTTGTTTACTATAGTAGCGTTAGTTAGTGCACCAGCAGCTTTTTCTAGTGGCGATAATCTAATTATTGTTGCTTGGGTAGCGCAAACATTTTTGCAGCTAGTGCTGTTGCCAATCATTATTGTAGGACAGAATGTTTTGGCAAAAGCTGCTGATGCTAGGTCACAGGCGACATACGATGATGCTTCTGCTATACTAGAAGAAGTAAAAAACATTCAAGAGCACTTGAAGGCTCAAGATGAAGTAATTGACAAGATAGTTAACAAGACCACATGAATCTGAGTGGTTGGAAAAGTCAATGATCATTGATTGATCTGTAAAAGTGCTGGGCGAACATGATAAACTGCCCGTAAAATTTAATAACAAGGTATGGTGAAAATGGAATCACGGCTCTCTCATAAAGAGCTATTCCGGGTTCAAATCCCGGTATCTTGACTATTTCAGATTGGGTCGGGGTCACTCCCCTATCAAGGCTAGTTGCTGAACTAGTGATCTAATCTGAAATACTGATTATGTGGACGTTACTCGATTGGATCAGAGAGCTGCCTGTGACGCAGTTTAAGCGGGTTCAATTCCCGTACGTTCACCCAACCCGGTGTCGTATAATGGTTATTACCCATGATTGTCGATCATAGGAAGAGAGTTCAACTCTCTTCATCGGGACGTAAAAGAAAGTGAGAGTAAAATGGGATTTATTAGTCCAGACCCAATCAATGAAGAGGGTCAAGTAGTTAAAGATGGTCATAAGTTTGCTTTAGAGCCAGATGGACAAGTTGATGTTTGGCGTATGGAAGTAGAGTACCATAACGGTCCACACTGTAATTCTTGTGATGAGAGTTTCTGTGAGCATTGTGATCCACAGATTTATACAGAAGTTTGCGAACAAGCAAAGATAGAAATACCGCTATTCTAAGGACCAAAGTTGTTCCTTGCTAAACATAAACAAGGGATGATACAATGAACGTAGCACAGATCGATGAAGAGATTATGAACGGCGACTATGACCACTTCGAGAACTTCGAAGAGATTGTAGCAATGTACAAGTCTCAGGTAAGTTCCAACACCCTAGAACCGTCCCTGTAACCCTATGGGTCGATCAAACGGCTAGGGTTATGAATATGCCCAGACGTTCGTCTCCAACTTCGGAGCGGGCGTCTGGGCTTCAAGTGCTTTACCAAGTCCTATGAATGACTATTATAAATAATAGAATTTCATAGGCTCATATTGGCGTAGCTTAGCGGCTAAAGCATCGGTCTCCAAAACCGTGATCGTGAGTTCGAGTCTCACCGCCTTTGCCAAAATAGTATGGCCAGAAAAACTGGAGCTGCTTGATAGAGTTCTAAGCTCTAGCTATGTTGCGGTAGGGAAAGAGTTGGGGGTTTCCGATAATGCTGTAAGGAAACGAATTAACTCTAGGTAGCGAGGTTCGAGACAGACTGCTCCCACATAGAAAGGGTTTTAAAATTATAGGTATGGACGAACAAACTTTACAGTTGCTTCAAAACCAAAATGGCCCTATTCCAGTGAAGTTTGTCTGGGGACCAGAAGATGGTAATAATGTTGCAATACAAGGCTTATCACCTATAATAAATTTCAACAACAATAATTACATGGCGTATAAAATACAGGACAATACATTATTATACACTTGGGTACTTGACAGTGAAGATGTCACCCATTTGGAGCAGCGACAAGATGAATCTGATGTGCTACAATCAAGTGGACAGCAAGAAACCAAATAAGGAGTCGCAGTGAAGGAAGTAGATCGTCTATCTTTGGCGGAAGATCTAGCTAAGAGCTATGATCTGTCAGTACAAACGCTTAGATACATTATTCAGCAAGTAATGGACAGTAATCAGCTTGATGAGTGGCTTGACAGTCTTGTTGACCAGGCTACTGGCGAGGGGTCTGAGGACGGCTATGATAGGGGCTATGATGAGGGGTACGAGGAAGGATTCGCAGAAGCTAAGAGCGAACAAAAAGATCAAGAGTAAAGCTTGACAAAGCAGTAAACATCGTGTAGAATAAAATTACCAACAAAGTGAAGGAAGTAAAAATGACAAAGGCACTAATCAAGTGGGTCGTAGTCTCTAAGTCTGGTGATACCCTCAAGGTTGCAGATGAGCAGAATGCAAGGAGCATTGCACGTCGGGGTGATTCGTATGGTACAATTATCAGAGGCGAGTATCGTCAGGTCTCTCGAAATTATGCGGCAGAGTGGGCTCGTCGTAAGGAACTTGGAACAGCTTTCTGTGGTCGGGATTATGCAGCAGGTCGTGTTCCACAGAGCGTGTAGTACAATAAAATGACAGTAGTTTGACACTATTGTTGTTTTATAGAGAATAGCGTTTGCCGTTCGAGTCAAGGTAAGTAGTATGAGACATAAAACTACTGACATTGAACTTGCAGAATTTGTTGCTGCTTCCACTAGTATGGCTGATCTTCTTAGAAATATGGGATTGCGTCCTACTGGTGGAAGTACAACTCACTACAAAAACAGAATCAACAAGGCTGGAATTGACTTCAGTCACTTCATAGGTCAATCTTGGGCAAGAGGATTAAATCTACCTAAGAGAGAAATAGACTCTATTCTGATAGTGGTTCCTGAAGGTTCTCCTAGAACTCAAAGAACACTCTTGCTTAGGGCCATGAAAGAGGTTGGTGTTGTATATGCGTGTAGTACTCCAGAATGTCCTATCAAAGATGGTACTTGGCTAGGAAAGCCAATTACGCTCTACATTGATCATGTAGACGGAAACTGGCTAGATAACAGAATAGAGAATCTAAGATTTTTGTGCTTCAATTGTCACATTCAGACTTCGACATTTGGAAACAAAAAGCGAAGGCCTGTGGGCAAATTGGAAAAGTCGGAGGGCTTAGAACCCTCGTCCAGGGATCATAACCCTGTTGCCGGTTCGACCCCGGTCGGGCCTACGTGTGTTGATTGTGGTAAAACTATATCAAAAATTTCCACAAGATGTAAATCGTGTTCAGGTAAATTTAAAGAACCTACTAAAATTAACTGGCCACCACAAGAAGAACTACTTGACATGTTAGAAAAATCCAACTATACTCAAGTAGGAAAGCAGTTAGGTGTGAGCGATAATGCAATACGTAAACATCTAAAAGTGCATTACAAGACCCCTGTTCTCTGCCTGTAAATAGGGTCGGCAGAAACACTTGTCTAGGGTAAAGCTAAGGCGAGACAGGTCAGGTCTCCGAGTTCTGACCACCTTAAACTTCAGGTGTGAGAAGCCTGGTGCCCTTCCTGGTAGATAAAATGGAACGCTTCCCTAGCGATAGTGGGATAGAGATGGCGGATCTTTATTACAATTCCGTCCGTGCCGAATGAGCGATACGTTCCGCGCTGGTACAGTTTTCTCAGAACTGGGATCAGCACTTGCTTTCATAGCTCAGCGGATAGAGCACCTGGTTTCTACCCAGGGTGTCGGGAGTTCGAATCTCTCTGGAAGCACAACAGTTAGCGACTGTGCAGAAGTGGACGCTAACAAATCATGGGGAACTGCACTTCTCACGATGATTGAAACGAAGATGGGGTTCTGGCGCTTCGTGGTTTAGGTACCATCCGTAGGTATCAGGGTAAATCCCCTACCAGGCTTTTACTTATCAAGGAGAGATAAAATGACAACAAAGCAATTTGGATCAAGTTTCTATACTGATGCGCAAGTGGCTGTAGCTCAACAGACATGGAAGATCGTGCGTCAATTAGGTTTCTGGGAAATTCCGGCGACAGCAGCTATTGTTTGTCAGATCGTAGAGTCATCTCTAAACGGACCTATCTGGTATGGAGATAATTCTGTCACTAAGGGCGCTTATCAGCAGAAGGATGCGTGGGTACCTTCAGTGGTGCTCAATAAGGATCAAGATCCTCGTAGAAGTCTATTAGGCGGAACATTCCTATTTCTCTTTGGCGGTTATGCGTCAGGTACACCAGGATTGTTTGCATTCGATTGGGTAAATCTTCCTATAGGTACTTTAGTTCAGAAAGTCCAGGGTTCCAATGTTCCAGATGCCTATGCGGCTAAGCTGGCAGATGCTCAAGCTTTGCTTACATATGTAAAAACTTTGCCGTGACTATTGTTCAGGGAGTTAAAACTACAAGATCATTTCATGTTGAGCTGTATCTTGCATGTACTGAGATAGAAATATGTACTCAATATCGTGTACATAAAAAAGACTGGGAATCAGGAACTTCTCAGGTGGTAGAGGGATCATTTCCGTTTTCCCCAACAAGATTACAGTTTCATTATTTTCAGCAATCTGGAGAAGATTCTAGTTGGAGTGTTAAGCTGTCCGGTTCAAATTACAATCCGTCTAAAGATAATGATTTTCGCCCTTCTCAGCTTAGAGTTGAATATGGTTCAGATGAAGAAAACACGATTGTGCCTAACTGGGTAATGGAAATTGTTCAGCCCTACTTAGATGAACAAGAATCTTTATCGGCTATGGAGCAAATGTTAGAGTGAGCGTAGAGAAGCAAAGTTAGAGATTCAAAGAGAAGTGTGATACAATAGAAGTAAGAATTATGCCTCTGTAATGGCGCTGGCTACGAACCAGTACGTGCATAACGGATGATGAGCGTTCGAATTGCTTCAGGGGCACGCGGAAGGGCCTTCTCTAAGTATCCTGATCAGATGGTCCGCAATAGCTTAGAGCGTTGGAGATTGATACTCTTCGAATCTTAGGTACGTTAATCCTAAGGCTATGCAAAAGTAGCTCAATTGGTAGAGCGCCGTCCTTCCAAGTCGGAGGTTTGCGGGTTCGAGACCCGTCTTTTGCTCGCAATGTGGTAACATCGTTCTAGGACCAGCTACCGCATCTTTTTTAACTAGTGAGGGAGTATTAATGAATAAAAGTGTAAACCAGCTTGAGGTTGGACAGATTCTTCATATCTTTCGAGATAATACTGATCTTCTAAAGTGGAAGCCTTACGAGGATGAAGAGTTTCTTCTTGATGTTCAAACCGTGGCTATTGTAAAGGGTCAGTTTAACACTAAAGTTACTGTTTCCGGTATAATTGTGAATGGTGGCAACAGGTAGTGTCTGATAAAACTGAAGTGAGAACTGTCTCTAGTACTGGTGGAGAAAAAGGATCTAAGGATGAAAGATTTGATCTAATTCCTCCAGGTGTGCTGGCACAGATTGCTAGACACTATGGTGTGGGGGCAAAAAAGTATGACGACGGAAATTGGCAAAAAGGATATGACTGGAAGTATTCCTATGCAGCTCTACAGCGTCATGCTAATTCATTTTGGAATGGCGAAGATATTGACGAAGAAACTGGATCAAAGCATGTAATTGCTGTAGCTTGGCACGCAATTGCTTTGGCATGGTTTATGGAAAATAGACCAGAATATGATAACAGAGAATCAACAGTGAAAGCAAAAACTAAGAAAGAGAAAAAGAAGTGAGAGTATATATTTCCGGGCCAATGACTGGTATTGACGACTACAACTTTCCCCTATTTAATAAAGTAGCTCAAGAGCTTACTGACCTCGGTTACGAAGTTTCTAATCCTGCCGAAAAGGGCATTATTGAAGGGTGGAGTTGGGAGCAGTATCTTGTTCTTGATCTTCATGAGGTTCTAGATGTTGATTGTCTAGTTATGCTTCCTGGTTGGGAAAATTCTGAAGGCGCTAAGTTAGAGCATTATGTTGCTACTGCACTTAAGAAACAAACATTTGCATACGAAGAGTTTGTATCTCTTTTAGAGTTTGCTTCTTTGTAAGGTGAAAAATGTCTAAGAAAAATACCCTAAAGAGGGTGCCGTTTCACAAAGGTAGTATGCTGGAATGGACCTCTAATGAAATTGATGAGGTTGAAACTCCAAGATGGAACGGCTTTAGAAAAGAACTTTATATTGGATACTGCGAAGCTGACGAGTGGCGTGACAATGAACCTTTTCGTGCTACACTTGAATATGTTGGCCTAAAAAAAAGGTCGCTCTTCTATGAAGGCAATTTGGAAAGACGCAGAAGATCACAGATTTGCAATGTGGCTAGATGTGATGTATGCTGTACTTGAGGTAGGTGTTCAACCAGGCAGAAAGTTCACTGAAACATTCATTTTCCGCAAGAAAGGTGCCAACTACGGCATCGAGCTTTACAACGAGTAGAGCAGTGTGATACAATAAGTTTAGAGCTTCGAGATCCTTAGGCCAAAAGCCTATTTCTCGAAGTTCTATGGGCCTATAATTCAACAGTAGATAATTCCTCTTTTAAAGGAAGGACCTCGGGGCAGCACCGAGTGGGCCTACTTGTATTAACGCGGGAAGCACCAGCGCGTAATCTGGCATCAATGGGCGATTAGTGAAACGGTCCTCACGGTTCTCTGATAAGGAACAATTAGTAGTTCAACTCTACTATTGCCTACGCAACCTATTCAATTAGGTCGGGTATCGTGCCACTTGCTGGTACCTGTAAAGCTCAAACCTCCTGGCAGGTCAAAAGTGGCTTAAGCCCTCGTCGTTCACTGGTTAGGACGCGAATCTTATATATTCGCTAAGACAGTTCGATTCTGTCCGAGGGTACCACTTGCGGAGTCATCGCAAACGTGATACGCTACTTGTATGACCACCACACAGCACTGCCCAGCATTCCGTAAGCCGTGGACCTCAGGTGCCTCCGGTTACCATGAGGCTGACACCTTCGCTGCGGCCAAGGAAGGCTTCAGGCGTGTTCGTACGTCTAAGATGTTCCACATGCCTGCTGGTACTGAGGCTGATGAGCAGCTATGTGTTGTGTGTTCTTGCCGTCTAGGAGGTCCTGCAGAGGGCAAGGGCACCAAGCTGGATAATAACTCCACTTGGACCTACAGCCCACAGCACAAGAGCGTAGGGAATGGTATGCACTACGTCTGCTCCTGGTCTAATCTTTTTTCCCGTATTTTTCAACTTCATGATGAAGGAAAGATCTAATAAGTCAAAGCGTTGCCTTCTACCCGATGACATGGTATAATAAATGAGCTTGCCCGACAAGTTGAGCAGTCGCAGGAGATCGACTATAAAATATCTCCCTAAAATTTAAAAACAGTGAGACCTAAAGAAATGGACATATAATGAGCACTGATCTTGAAAGTATTGTTAAGGGCGCAGATGAGATCCTTGAGTTGGCCGAAGACACATTTGTTGTCAACACCGGAAAGGTTCAATATCTTGTTACTATCACTGAGGTGCCTTCTGCTCTAGACTAAAGTTTAATGAATAAGATGATATCGCCAATATGCCATTATAGCGGTAGCCAGAAGCACTGACCCGGTGTATCTTAAAGGGTGTTTTGCTCCCATAGTATATCGGTTAGTACCTTGGTTTCTCATACCAAAAGACGGAGTTCAACTCTCCGTGGGAGTACGTTTCGAACTAGATGTACTATAATAAACGTCTACCGTTCGAAAGGGAAATAAAATGAGACGTAAATATACCAGATGGCAAAAAGATGAGATTCAAGAAGCTGTCACTAACTCTGTTTCTATACTGTTATGCGCTAACCCCCACATATAGGGGAAAAAATAAAAAAAATAATGTTTATAGGCAAGCGGGTGTGGTGGAATTGGCTTACACGGAGGATTTAAGTCCCTCTCCTGAAAAGGATGCGAGTTCGAGTCTCGTCACCCGTACATCTCGAAATTGTTGTATTGACTGCGGAAAAGAAAATAGTACTGGGTCTGAACGTTGCAAACCTTGTGCAGGAAAAGTTAGACAAGGTACAAAAATTGATTGGCCCTCTAAACAAGAATTGCTTGACAGACTAGAGGTAAGTAACTACAGTCGTCTTGGCAGAGAGTTGGGTGTTAGTGATAATGCAATCAGGAAGTATTTAGCGAGAGAGAAGAATTCCGAGTGGAATTTCTAAAAGATGAAAATGGCAATAGTACCAATTTCGTTGACTCAGGTTGGCTTAAAGCTGAGGTTGCCACCTATCCAGCTTTATATGGTTGCCAGGTAACTAAAAATGGCTGGTATCATGTCAACGAAAAAGATGTGCGCTGTCATTACAAGAATTGCAGTATCCAGATCTGTCTAGACTGTGGTAAGATCGGTGGAGGGATTGGGCCAGTTGGCTGCCCTTGTGATAACACTCCTGGCTGGAGATCAGAGTACTTTGAGGGAACTGGAAGACCTAGAGTACCAGCGTTGACAAGAGGTCGTCATGGTGGTAAAGTAGCAAGAAGCATAGTGAGGCACAAACTAGCAGAATAGGTATCAAGTGAATAAGATCTTAGGAATTGTAATCTGTTGGTTAGTCGGTATTGATCTCGCAATTCTATTGGGCATTGTAATTTGGCATGTTGGTTGGGATGTAACTGCTGCTAATATGGACAGGCAGAATCAAGTCAATAACAACAGTCAGCAAATGCAAAGTGGAATTATTAGTCAAGAGCAAAATGATGTAGCTGGTTGGTATGCAGCGGTAGATCTAGGGCAGAAATCATTCCTGAAACAAAAGATTTGCGCGAACTACTTGAACATTAATCATCCACCAAACGACTTGGTTGCAGCACAAGCTGCAATCTGCAACTAAAAAAGGAATACAATAGTGAGTAAGAAAATTTATGTGATCTTTTTTGTTTTGTTGGGATTAACGTTTTTGGCAGGGTGTAGCTCACAACCCTCTAGCGTAAGTGCCGATCAAAGCACTACAGATGATCAGCTTAAGGTTTATGAAAATAATCAGCCTATGCCAGGAGCTAAGTTCTCTCAGTATCGTCAAACGGTAATTGACGTAGAGGGCGCACAGATTCACGGCGTTGCTACTACCAGTTTCTTCTTTATCTATGGATCACCTAATCCCATCGAGGTTTGCCCCTCTATCGGCTTCCCAGTAGCCTCTACGGCGCAGCTCACCAACCCATTCCAGGTCATCTGGGGATCTAATTCTGGATCTGGCGTAGTTGGTCAGGCAGAGCCTAATGGAGTCTACACAGGACAGTCTTCTGGCACCTATGTGGTTTGTGTAGGCCCGAATGGTGTCGGTCGAATCGACTATGCTGAGGAAGATGTTCATACTGTCGGAGCAGCCGCTCACTGGGACAAGGCACAAGGTTTGATTGTTATTGATGGACCTGCTAGCGTAGTGTCTAAGCCCGCAAAGTAAGTATGTTATAATATAACTGAATAGGGGAGAAATCCCCGTTTGGAAGAATATCTTGCCCGGCTGGCAAGCCTAGTCTTGAAAACTAGTGGACGTAATCACTCGTTGGGGATCGACACCTCATTCTTTCGCTCCAATAGTGAAAGAAGAAAATGAAATATATTGTGCTTCAAAAGCATCCAACAATAACTACAGCAGCACCAGGTGAAAAAGCAAGTTCTCTTTTGATGGTTAAGAATTCAACTGTTTTTAACAGGAAAGAGTCAGCAGATTTTTGGGCCAAGGAATATCCTGGGGCTTTTGTAGCAGAAGTAGATATCAATGCGTGATAAACCCTTATTTAAGAAATCATGGCCTGGATATACCATTCTCATACTCCTGTGGATCTTGTTCAGCTTTCTTCTTGTATGGGGGATGGCTGAATTTATAATCCATGTGCTATAATAAATGAAGTATCCGAGTTTAGCTCAGTTGGTAGAGCTGGAGTGTGAAGTACTCTGCGCGGCGGTTCGATTCCGTCATCTCGGGCGCGGTGCTAGAGGACGCTCTGGTACTAGCTGTCTTTATGGTACAATATAAGTATGACAATTTATGGAAACCTGATTTGGTTTAATGAACAGGGAGCTGAAGGTGGCTTTCTTGCCTTTAGAGAAGAGTTCACTACTCCGCAAGAACCATTTGTTGGTTTTCATGTTGTAGAGCCAGGTGATAAACTGGTAGTGTGGATAAGGTGTGTGAAATCTTTAATGGCAAATTCAAGAAGAAGTATAAAATGCTATTCTTTAGCTTCTTGAATTACGCAGAAGCTTACACCAAAACTCATAATTACACAGAGTACATAAAAAAAGAATAGCTTTAGGGCTGCAAGTGTCAACGGTTGCACAATTTCTTTGCGAGAAATGAGAAGGGTTTCGACTACCCTGCGGTCCACGCTAGAGTAAGAATATCCTTAGAAGAGTTCGGGAGAGCTTGCACAACCCGGTTAAACTCGGAAAATTTTCTAAGCTCGTTCATCGTTCAATGTAGTACATGCAAGTGAAACATTGAGCTTTGAGTTTCCTGCCTTAAGAAAGTAGGTACTAGCACCCAAAGGCCATTAATTCAATGGAAGATAACTCGGCTCTTACCCGAGGCACGAAGGTTCGATTCCTTCATGGCCTACATGAAAAAAGAAAATGGAAAAGTTCTTGTCGGGGAATACCGAAGGGTAATCCCTAAAGACAGAGAAAAGGCATTAAGGTTCTACTTGAATGAACTGAGAGAGTTCAATCATGGAGAAGCAGCAGACTTCATTAAGCAGTACACTGATAATCTAAGGCAGTATGCTGAAGCTTTAGAGTAAAGGTTTAACGGGGTGTGGGAAAACAGAAATGCCAATCAAAGATCCTGAAGCGCGTAGCGCGTAGAGCGTATGAACGTATGCGTTATAATCAGATAAAGGAAAATAAACCAGCAAAGATTCGTAAAATTAAACCATTGTGTATTTATTGCGGCGTAGTAGAATTAAAAAAGAATGCGCAAACGTATTGTTCTAACACTTGTAGCGCTCAGCACCAAAGACAATTGCTGTGTGTTGAATGGCTAATGACAGGTATAATTCCCAATAACGTTACTTCTCATATTGGAAAAGATCATTTTGTTCGAGAATATGTTAGAAATAGGCAAAGCAATCTTTGTGCTATATGTGGTTGTGAGCCTATTCACAATAAGCTACCATTAGTGTTTAGATTAGATCATATTGATGGACACTCAGAAGATAACAAAGAAAGTAATCTTAGATTGATCTGTCCCAATTGTGATACACAGCTTCCCACTTTTGGTAGTAAAAATAGAGGCAATGGTAGGAAGTATAGAAAAGCAAGGTACGACGCTGGTAAGTCGTACTGAACGGGCTATGGGGAAGCTTGGAATCCCGCAACTTTTGGAAAGTTGAGAGCGTAGGTTCAAATCCTACTAGCCCGACAAGGATAGTTACATGAATTCGAATTCAATCTGGGGACTTAATTTTCTCTGGTAGTCTAGCGACAGGGGCGTTATTGGACGGCCCGACGTAATAAATCTTAGTAGGGACCAATCCCCATATAAAAGGGAAGCCAAGCTAGGTCGTTGCATTCAATTACAACGAGCTAAACAGGGTGTGAAGATCACTGTTTAGAAGTAAAACTGTTGCTCACTTCACTGACTTCAGGAGCATTGAACATTAACTTTTTAGGAGCTAAAAATGATTGTTGATCCAAAGCCGGGAGATTGGTTTGTAGTTCGTACCGATGGAACTATTGCAAAATTAATTAGGTGGGTTACTCAGTCATCAGTTAATCATGCTGGTGTTTATATTGGTAATGGTCAAATAGTAGAAGCAAGATTTAGTGGGGCTGGGTATGCTTCTGTTTCTAAGTATAATAATGCATTGTGGTCTACAGATAATCTTCCTGCACGTTTAACCCCAACGGATATACAAAGAGACGCAATTGCTAAAGAAGCAATTAGATTAGTAGGCACTAAATATGGGGCTATTGATATTGTAGCTATCGGCTTTGCACAAAGAAAGCTCGGAAGTTTCGTAAAGTCAGATTTGCCTTTAGCCAAACAACCATGGTATATTAAAAGACTGGCAAGGTCAGATCGATTGATTTGCAGCCAGTTAGTTGATTTAGTTCTTGACAGGTCTGGTATCCACTTGTATAATGATGATAGGCCAACTGGTCTTGTTTCTCCAGAGAACTTAAGAGAGTTTTTAATAAAAAATATATAAGTAGTATCAATGCCCGATTAGTTAAATGGTATAACAATAATCTTGTAAATTATAATTGTCAGTTCGATTCCTGACATTGGGCTCGTGATGGTAAATTGCAAAATAACGCTAGAAGTAACCTTAGGCTAATTTGTCCTAATTGTGACAGTCAGCTCGATACATACAAAAGCCGCAATAAGGGTAACGGTAGACATTCTAGAAGAGAAAGATATATTGCAGGAAAGTCATTTTAGCTCGTATTACTTTGAATGACCGCTGCTTTGCATGTTCTTGGAGTTTTGTTTTAATAACGATAAGGATTAACCTATGAGTAGTGCAACTGCTGTGCACTTTATTGGTGGACCATTAGGTGGTCGGTCTCTATATCTTAAAATTATGGAAATCAATTTTAAGGTATATAATCTCTATCCGACAATTTTAGATAATCAGTCTTATGGTATTCCTAAAATTTGGGAAGTGCAGAAGTTGGGTTATGCAGAAGTAATTAGTATTACCTCAATGATTAAAAATTCTATGTTTGATGTAATTGAAGTTGCTGAAATGATTGGTAAAGAAAAAATTAAAAGAGAAGCTAGAGCGCGTGATGCAGTGCTACTCCCTTTGACAATAAAAACACAAATTGAAGACTATGAGTTTTTTAAAGGCTTTGAAGTAAAGAGCGTTCAAATTTCTGCGTTAGCTGCATTACCATCTTAAATTCACCCATTTGGCGTAGTGTTAATAAATTTTTTGTATGATACACTACAAGTAGCGGCCCAGCACTTGGGAAGCCAGGTGTTGGGCTTGTTTATGACGTGCTATAATAGATTTACCTACTCTGGCTTCTATGGCTAGAGTTTATTCTCCCTTCGTCCAACGGCAGGACAACGGCCTTTGACTCCGTGAATCGTGGTTCGAATCCTCGGGGGAGAGCATAAAAATATAATTGTCATTGTGTGAGTGACATAATCGGAAAGGCTCCAGTTGTGGTTATCGCACAGTATGAAAAGGTTTTAGTAAGAACTGTAGGTATGGAACCTATTCATAATGTTACTGTTCAACATGCCATTAGAATGCTTTACCGTGACAAAGCTAGAGTTTTAGTTGAGCATGAAAATAAAATGTTTGAGCCTTTTCCTTATCCGCTAGAAATTATTTTGCTAAGACCTATTCAAATGACTTGGTACTATGGTAAGATAATTTACTGGAGCAAATCCGCAGTTCTTAAAAGAGATTGTTATAAGTGCGGGTACTGCGGAGACAAAGCTAGCACAATTGATCATATAGTTCCGGTTTCTCGGGGAGGATCATCTACCTGGGAAGGAACTACAGCAGCTTGTTTTCGTTGCAATAATCGCAAGGGAAGCAAAAGTTTAGAAGAGCTAGGATGGGTATTGTCTTTTACGCCGGGACCTCCTCGTCGTGATCAAATGATTTAGGAGAATAGTGAGCAAGGATTTAAATGCTAATCTTTTTGAGTTGGCACAAAAGAAGCATGAAAATAGAAATCCCTATGAGACCAGAACTGGTGATTGGGACTATAAGTTTGTTACCATGAAGAGAGTTAAGAAGCGACCGACTAAGGCAGAAAAGATTTTGAATTCAAGGGTCGCTGGGTATGAAGCTGTCTCTAAGAAGAGCGGCTATCGCAAGCCTGGAAGCCAATCTGGAAGAAAGTAAAACACATGAGAGACCGAAGTAGAGGGTTGCCCGATTTGACAAGCTCTGATTACACCATTAAGGTGAGTAATCATAGCAAGAATGGGCTGCCCTCTATTTTGGATTCTGATGGTTATTACACACCTCAGGGCCTCGATATAGTATATGAACTAGAAAGATTAGGGTATACTGTAGAGATAGTGCAAGATACACCCAACAAACTAGAGAAGGAACAAAATGGTAAAGAAGATAGTAAAAGAAGTAAATCCAGTAGAAGTTTTAGAAGCAGTAATTTTGGATTCAGAGAATCAAGATTTAGCACCAACCTTGACAAATGAGTCTCTTGCCGTTGTGGGTCGTGAATGGTATGAAGAAGATAGTGTGCGTAAGGTTCAAGAAGTTAGGGTAAAGGCATTGGAGCTTGCTCTTTCATTTGGATCAAAGGTTGGCGATAATGACGATAATGCCAGAGATGCTGCAAAGGTAATTGCTGATGCACTAGAATATGAAAAGTTTATTAATTCAGGAAGTTTGGGTGCTCGATGAGTGATATGTTGCCAGACAGGTTTACTCTTACAATGCGAGTAGACGCATCTTTACAGATTAGAACTGGCGGTGAGCTTTCAAATTGGATTAAGCCAGGATCTGAGGCTTCTGTTTCTTGGGCGGGGCTACCTAGTGATGATGAAATTCAGGTAGCTGCTGAGTGGCTTCAAGCCAAAATTCTTAACCCAACTATCGAAGATTTTATTCTAACCTCAACAGGAAAGATTCAGGAACTTAATGCTGGAGTTTGAAGGCCTAGAATGGAAGCTGCAGGGTAATTGTTCCGGAAAAGACACTGAAAGGTTCTTTGATAGTTCAGTTCAGCCATCTGATTGCAGTGACTGCCCAGTGTGGAATAATTGCATTATATATGCTGTAGAGCATAATGAAAATGGCTGGTGGGCGGGTCATTGGTTTGAATATAAAGATAGCGAAGGCCCAGATTGGGTTGAAGAGTTTCGACTTGGTAGATGAACGAGCCAAGTCAAAGACAAAGGCTTAAAAATCTTGTGGATGAAATAAATATTCATCTTGTGAGTGTGACTCACCTTACAGACCTTGAACCCCTGCGTGATGCTGTAAGAAGACTGACTGCAGAGCTTGACAGCTAGCGAGACCCATGCTAAGATCGTAGTATGACAAACATTGAGAACACCGTCAGTAGCCTTTCCACCCTACTCAACAGGATCGCCAAGCAGAACCTCAATCAGGCTGCCACTAAAGCACCTGAGGCGCAGACTAAGAAGTCTCGTCTAGAGTCCTGGAAGACTTCTAGGAAGAACATGACTCGGGCTCGGGTCTCTCAGCTTACTGAGCTGTTCAGCTCCATTCCGACCTTGTTTGGTCGCACTACCCTAGAAGAGCCTCGTTTGCTTACAGCTTCTGAGATTGATAACTTGGTCGAAGAGCGTTTGGCTGCGGATGAGGTGGAGCTAGCTGTCAAGGCATGGAAAGAGAACCAGAAGGCTGATATTATTGCCCACTTGAACGTCTTGAACGATTGGGATGAAGATCTTCCTGACCGTTCACTCGTGTCTGCAAAGTTTGGGAAGAGACTGGTCCTTGAGGGTGGTGCCAGGAAGGCCCCTCAGCTTGACCCTGAGCTGCTTCGTGAGCTTCTTGGTGAGGATCGTTGGGAGAAGGTCACCAACGTTGTCAAGCACCCTCGTCGTGTTGTCGAAGCCTGGGAAGAGCAGGTCATTGATGACGCCTTGGTGACAGCTTTGATCCAGGAAGACCATGAAGTTCTTGATATTGTCAGTCAAGCTTTGATTATTGGAGATAAGACATCTCCGAGGTTGAATTGGAGAAACATTGAAGGCAAAGAAGCTGTCCTTTAGCATTAGGCAAGTAGCCCAGATGGTGGGCTACTCTATTGCCTGGGTAAGGCTCCGAGAGAATGATGGATCTTTTAGAACTGATGAAAATGTCGCTATCCTTCCAGATAGGACAAAATTAAATAGTGATTATGCATACGGACAGAGAAGGTATGATCTATCGCAGATAGAGCAGATGATGAAGTCTGCTCATCAGCGTCTAAGGATAACAGATCTACGCTATGCAATAGTGAGTAGAATAATTGACAGCTATCGAGAGATAGAGTCGCTTAAGGAGAAAAAGGAATGGCACTACAATTCACAATAGTGAGTGCGTCGGAGGGTGATAGAGATCAAATCTCTAAGAGCCTTAACGATTTTTTTAGTGATGAAGTAAATGTAGTTCAGGATTGGGTACCTTTTTTAAGCACAGACAACGGCATTAATGACTTTATTACTGGCACGCATATTTACGCTAATCATAGTTTGCTTACCAGTAGCGATAGTGTTCAGCTTGTTATAAGCACAGCGTCTATCATTGAGCAGGTTGCTGCGTTGACGCTTTGTATTAAAAAGATGACTCATAGCGAAGATAGAGTTAAGCTTACTCATCAGCTTATTGTGCTAGAGGGTCTTCTTAGGGAAGACATTAAGAGATGGGATACGGTTTATTACAAGCCAGTAGACCCAACTACTGAATTTGATGATGAAATTATAAAGATTTTTGTAGAGCTAAGCAGCAACTCTGCTAAGGGTAAGAAAAACTTTGTCGTCCTTCCTAAGGATACTGATAAGGCAGCAGACATAATTATGGAAACAATTGAAGACTGGTTTGGTCTTAATCGTGGAGAATAATCAACTAGTTAATGAGCTAAAGCGTAGGCTTCCAGCTTGGGCTCGTGATACCCTATGTCCTATCGATGGCGCTGTAATGATGCCTTTAAAGGCTAAAGCAGATACTCAGTGGGGCGAGTCAATCACATGGCAGTGTAGAGCTTGTAGAGCTGTTGTCACAGTCAATACATCTTCTCCTAGCATTATGAGTCCTGGTGACTTTAGTTCTTCTATGTTTAATTGGAAAGAGGTGTCTCTTAGCTCTGAGCCTTTTACTGATGATAAAATAGAGAAGAGTGATTTTACAGGTGTGCCAGAAATCCCGCCTAGACCTTGGAGTAGAAATACCAACAATAGTGTCTTGTGGGATATTTTTTGGCAGTTGCATAGTAGTTCCAGTAACTGCACCCCAGAAGATTTGCTCCAGGGAGCTATTGCCATTAAGGGCGACTCTCCTAAGCTAAGAGAACTGGTAAAGACGCTTCCCGAGTGGATGGCAGAAAAGACAGGCTATGCGGTTAAGCTAAGGTCCGGCGTATTTAGTGTTGTTGGCAAGACGGCCGGAAATCTTAATGAAGCGCCATATAGTGATGTGGAATATAGGAGAAAACATGGATTTGAAGAATAGAGCTGAATAGATTATGAAGGTTATTGTAAATAATGGTCAATGGCTAGATGTTGTAAAAGGTGCAAATTTTGAAGAGTTTGCAGTAAACTTTCAGCAGATGCAAACAAATCCAGATATTGAAGTAGTAGTCATTCCTTATGACATTGATTTTGAAATTCCTTTTATGCAAAATATCTTTGAGTGCATCTCAGATGACTTAAATAAAAGAAGAGCGACTGCAAGGTTTCAAATTTGTTATTGGGCTTGCATTGACCCTAAGTTTCATAAGCCAATTGCTTTGAGCCTTATCAACTCCCTTGATGAGCTTAGATTACTATCTGGCCTTGGTCCTCAGATAGAGACACTGTATATATCTGGTGATCAGAGATATTCAGACCTAGAGCTGGAGGATATTAGGTACGCTGCGGGTGACAGGTGAGGTTTGGAATTTTTGATGGGCACAATCACTGTCTCAGGTACGCTATGGGGCTCTACAGTCCATTCTCAGAGCCTATCCAGACATCTACGGGTGTTCCTACCGGAATGCTTCTAGGTTCGATCAACGGCTTCCTGGCGGTATGTAGAAAGTTTCAGTTTGACAGTGTTGCCTTTACCTTTGACCACGGTCGGTCGTCCTATCGTCTTAAGATACGCAGCACGTATAAATCTAATAGGAATGCCGATCAAGTAGATATGGGTCCGCAGTTTCGTGATTTTGAAAGATTTTTAGATATTATTAAGGTTCCACACATTAGAATTAAGGCTATAGAGGCAGATGACATTATTGCTTCGTTGGTGCTTTTGTATGGTGATAGTGAAGTGACTGTTATAACTGCTGATCATGATATGTTGCAGCTTGTTAGTGATAATGTATTAGTATTAAAGCCAGCTATAGGGCAGAGACCAGAAGTTTTATTCGATTCACAGGCAGTTTATTTAAAGTATGGAGTAAGGCCCACTAAGCTGCCAGAATTATGGGCTTTGAGTGGGGATAGGGGTGATGGAATTGATGGAATACCAGGCGTAGGTCCTGTAACAGCACTAAAAATGATGAAGCAATTTGGGTCGCTTTCATCGGTAATGGCTCATCACCCTAAGTGCAAGGGATATGGGCAGTTAGTGTCGGATAACTATGATATGATCAGTCTTAACGGTTTAGTAGCTATGAATTATATCCCTGATAACCTAGATTTTACTTTCAATAAGTCTTACCCAGATGAGCTACGTAAATTTTTTAAAGAGTTTGAGTTAAGCACTTTAGTGCGAAAATTTGACCAAAAGACACTCTGGGATTAGCAGTGAAATTTCTTAGGGTGAAAGCCCGAAAGGAAAGATGAAGACAATAGTGCTTAGTCATAGAAAGACTTGAAGGCACATCAACAAACAAGAAATGGTGGATTTACAGTGAGTGAATTAGCGCTCGACCAAGATGATCTTCTCTATAAGCTTATTGCAGGAAAGGTAAAAAATGGATATCAAATTGAGATTGTAATGGTTTCTGGTAATTCATATTTTGGTTTCCTTTCTGGTCTTGATAGAGATATGGTTCAGATCTTTACAACAGAAGTAGATGCACCAAGAGGTAACCATAAGCATCCATATAATCACTATAGTCTTGTAGAAAAAAATGGAACAAAAGAATTTGGTTATTACATTTGGATTCCTATTACCAATATTGAGGCAGCTATTGAGAATAGGCTTAGCTTGAAAAACTTTACAGATGCTGCAAAGAAAACAATCAGAGGTAAGCAGAATAATTTTTCCAAGGTCGTATTAGCATGGCTAAGAGATAACGAAAGGAAAAATTAAGTTGTCTTTTTTGGATCTAGATATTGGTGAAAATCTTATAGGCAAAAAGGCCAGTCAGTTTGAAGTCAATGACTTTATGCCTTACACGATGGAAATGTTTAAAAACCAATTTGGGTTTAGGTTTGTACCAGATCCTCTTAAAGACAGAGCAATCTATCAATGGCTTAAGAAAACTTATGGTCCTGACTCTGGAAATATTGTAAAGTGGGTATTCTATCGCCACAAGGGAAGCGTCAACGGAGACAACTTTAATGTTACAATGTTTCAGTCAGCACATAAGTGGTGGATTGATGGTATTTTTACAGAGATGAAGGTTGCAACCGTTAAGAAAGCAAAGCCAACAGTGAAGAGTTCTTCTAGCTTTATGACCCTTGAAGATATGCTAAAGTACGCTAGCTGATGGTCAAACCACTAGAAAAAAGATACCTTAGTGATGTAGAGGCAGAACGGCTCTATCAGAAGTACCCTGAGATGAAGAATGGAGATTATGAGCTTTACTGCCCTACCTGTTCAACAAAGGGAGTGTATGTTTGGGATAATGAAACATTTACATGTAATTGTCAAGTTCAGTTAAATCTTTATAAGCAATTCTTAAATGCTGGCATTGGTGTTCTATACCAGCGCCTAACTTGGGAGGATTATGAAGGCGACAAAGACCTAAAAGAACTTTCAAAGTTGTACCTTGAGAATGCTGAGTTGCTAATTTCTCGCGGTATGGGTATAATACTTAGAGGTGAATTTGGTGTGGGTAAGACTCTCGCCATGTCACTTCTCATGAAAGATTTACTCAGAGCAGGCTACTCAGTATTCTCAACAACTTTCACCTCTATGATTTCGATGTTTACTGAAGGATGGAAGTCGCAGGAAAGTCAAAGGCTTTTCCAGCAAAAAGTAGAAATGTCTCATATCCTACTTCTTGATGATTTGGGTAAAGAGATGAAGACAAAAACTAATTTGTCGGAAGCAACATTTGATAGTGTTTTAAGGACAAGAGTCCAAAGTGGTCGGCCTACATTTATTACGACTAATATGAGTGAAGAAGAGATGACCAGCGGTTATGGTGGGGCAATTATGTCTCTCTTGAAAGAGACATCTATAGATCAAGAAGTATCCGGTGAAGATTTTAGAATTAAAGCAGGAAAGCGTAGTCTAATGGAAGCGCTATCTGGCAATATTCGTCCTATTGTGTGAGGTTGTAAAATGGAGCTAGAAATCTCTACCCTCAATCTTTTGACTGATTGTGGGAATCTTGAGAAAGCTTGGGAGCTAGGTTTAAAAAGTGATCACTTTGGCTCAGATCTAAACAAAAAAGTCTTTGAGTTTATGCTTGACTATTGGTTTAAGAGTGATAGTAAAATAGCAGCCACATATGATGTGGTTAAGTATGAGTTTCCTTCTTTTAAGTATACTGACGAGGAAGAGACACTAGTTTGGCTTATTGAAAAGCTTAAGGAAAAGTATAAGCGTAACAGGTCAGCCGAGGCACTAGAAGATATCGCTATTCTTATTGATGATGATAAGGTAGACGCAGCTATTAAGCTGATGGCAACTCAAGCTCACGTAATTACTCTTAGCGTGACTACTAGAAAATCTGTTTCAGATATGTCTACAAACATAGATGAAAGGCGTAGGCGTTACTCTGAAAGAGCTAGTTTTGATGGTACCGTTAAGGGCTGCCCTATTGGTTTACCTGAGGTAGACAGTCATACGTTCGGATTTCTTCCTGGAGAACTGTGGATGGGTGCTGGTTATGCAGGCACAGGAAAGAGTTGGCTTTTAGCTAACGCTGCTATTTCTGCTGCTAAGGCTGGATGGATTCCGTATATTGAGACACTAGAGCTTCCCAGAAAAGATATTGAAGATAGAATTGATGCGCTTCATTCTGGTCTTCCGTATGGCCCCCTCTCAAGAGGTAAGCTTGATCGTGAGCAGGTGGATAGGTTAAAGGCTTCTCAGGATGAACTTAAAAATATGCTTATTGTTGATGAGCCTCCAGAAGATGAAAGAACTGTACAAAGTCTCATTAATCGAGCTTTGCAGCGTGGCGCAAACTATGTTTTGATTGATCAGCTATCATTTATCAATGGGACAAAAGATTACTACAGGTCAGTAACTGATAAGACAACTGAGATCATGAACGATCTGAAGCAGTCAATCGATACGATACCTGCCCTTGTTGCCGTCCAGTTCAACCGTGAGTCGAAGAAGGATGGCAAGGGAGGGTTGCACCACCTAGCAGACGCAGCAGCTATTGAGCGGGTCGCTGACGGTGTTTTTGGACTAGACCAAACAAAAGAGTTGTCTCTAAATAACATGATGGAGTTAAGCTTGATGAAGTTCCGTAGAGGACCTAAAGCATCGTGGATGCTTAATTGGAACCTTAGGTCTAGGACTGAAATCTCTGTAGATGATATCGTTGACGAGTAGCTATAAGGTCGGATTTAGAGAGCAGCAGTTGCAGGGCAACTATAGAAAGATTATTTCTAGAGTTGATGCAGAGTCTCTTCTAGAGCATTATGGAGCCAGGAACCTTTATCGAAAGAATGATGAGTTAGTTCATTCTTGTTTAATCGATAAGGTTCACCCCCATCATAAAAATGGTGATGAAAGCCCATCAGCTTCCATGAATGCAGAAAGTCGTCTCTATAGTTGCTACTCTTATGGTGGCGGTGATGTCCTTTGGTTTATTCAAGAAATGGAAGATGTAGACCGGGCTGGTGCCTTTAATATTCTATCTCAGTTTGTTACTGACAGATGGGATGATGATAGATCTTCAGTCTTGGATATGATTAAGAAAATTATGAAGCAGGATGATAGTGAGGTAGCTGCTCCGACCTATTCGCCAATTATTTTAAGGCCTTGGGCTGGTATTCATCCTTATCTTACTAATGAGCGACAGCTTAATCTTCACACACTTCAAAGATATAACGTTGGGTATGATGAAAAAGAAAGAGTAATAATTTTTCCTCATTTCTGGCAAGGGAACTTAGTTGGGTATCAAAAAAGGGCACTAACAGTTGAAAACTACCCTAAGACTAAGCCAGACAAAAATGGTCTTATACCTAAGTATAAAAATAGTCCAGGTTTCCCCAAAGACTCTTCCCTTTTTAATTTTGATGTGGTACAATCAAGAGGTACAAAATCAGTTGTTGTCGTTGAGTCTGTGATGTCAGTTCTAAAGGCTGAGTCTTGGTTTGATGAGGGTCACACTGATTGGGGCAATGTTCTATGCACATTTGGTGGCAAGGTAACAAACTCACAAATTGACATTCTAAGACAATTTGAGAGTGTAATTCTTTTCTTTGATAATGATCAATCTGGCTGGTCAGGGGTAACACACCTGTACGAGGGATTAAAGAAGTTTTGTAAACTTTACACCATAGAGTTGCCTGAAGGTCTGGATTTAGCTGATCTTGATTGCGAGATTGCTACAGAAGTAATGACTACTAAAAGATTGGCACAAATGTCAATTAACTCTTATAAGAAAAAATTGGAGGCAAGAAAATGAAGCGTTTTGGACAAGCACCTAAGGAAAACAAATTAGAGGACAAAGATGGCGAGCAGGTTCCAGTTAAGCCCAAACCAACCCCACTTCCACATAAGAAAGCACCACATAAGCCCTGAGCTATTGACTTTGCTTATTAAGCGTGATAGTCTTAAAAAGTTCGGGAATATGGGTTTCCCTAGCTCTTCAAAAGAATTAGTTTTAGTGCCTAAAAATCAAAATGACTCAAATGGCTATTATGAGGTTTTAGGAATATCTCCAAATGCAACAAAGAAAGAAATACAAAAAGCATATCGTGAAATAGTTAGGTGCATTCATCCAGATGGGTGTAATCCAGACAAAGAAATGTTTATGATGATTCAAGAGGTCTATGAGGTTTTAATTAATGAACAAACCAGAGCTGAATATAACAGTGTTCAGGATGGATTTAGATTTATTAATCGCTCGGAGGCTTTTGAAATAAAAAGCAAGTTAAGCGAAAGTGAACTTAATAAGCTTATAAGGCAAAGAAACGAAACTAAGAATTTTTCATACTTTGCTACAAAAGAAAATGATGAGCTGGCACAGGAGTGGTATAAGTTTCTAATACCAGTTTATCAAGCTTTTAATATCAATACCTTTGTAAGAATCGCGTTAGTAGATGAATATCCGCCTTTAAAGAAAAATAGTCAAAAGTCAGGCTCAATGCTGATAATACCAACCACTTTAAAGCCTAATTTTTTCACGGCAATGGATATTGTCAGGCGAGCACTTACCACATAAGTGTGGTATACTGTAGTAGTCCACATGGACAAAACAATCGGCTTAAGGCCAAAACAAGGAGAAAAAATGAGTGGGTACCGTACTGGTTATGCCGTTGTCGAAGAGACAGCAAAGAGAAATGCAGAAGCGCAGCAGGCTGGCAATATTTTTCATGCCATTGAGGCTCTACGTGACATTTATTGGAAGAACGATGGTGACAAGCACATCGTTAGATTCCTTAGTGATGAGATTGTTACCTTTCCAATCCACGAAGCGTGGAAGACCGTAGATGGCAAGTATCGTAACATTGCTTGCACTGCAGGTTTCCCTGATGGTGATAAGCTAAATCGCCCTTGTGTTATTTGCGCTAATTATAAGAACCCTTTTGACTCTACAAAACCAGCGACACCTAGATTGGTGTCGCTTGCTATTGTTTTGGAGCAGGAAAAGGAAGGCAAGAAGTATATCGACTCCACAAGGGAGCTTGAGCTTCTAAGCGTTGCTGGTGATTTGAACTCTCCAAAGAGCAAGGGTGAGCAGCCAATCTTTGGTTTGGTGAAGCAGGGTAACAAGTTTTGGAATGACGTTAACGGTTACTACTCCGAATTTGACACTACGGTAGATCGTCCGTATTCTATTATTCGTAGAGGTGTCAAGAAGGATACTACCTATACGATTGCTGCCCTTAACGAGGATACTGAATTTGACACTCCTCAGAAGCTTTGGGATAAGTATGATATCCCTGAGGTAGAGGGATTCAAGGACCCTATTGTTGGCCATATTGTTAAGTATTTGCAGAAGATTGGTTCTCAGGCGTGGATTGATCGTTGGCTTGGCACTGGTGATGGCGATCCGACAACTGAGTTTGATCATGAAGATGAAAGCGATGAGGATACTGTCAAGCCAGCAGTCGGCAGCAGCCTTCAGGATCGTTTAAACGCTTTTAAGGCAAAGGGCAACAACTAGCAGTAGCAACGGACCTGCGGTCTCTTAATTGGGGCGGGAAGATAGATAGCGCAGGAAATGGTAGCAGGGGTAGCCACCACCATAACAAAAAATTTCTATTCGACCAGGCTTGAAAACCGGGAGGTCAAGGAAAAGTGATAATGACTCAAAAATACGTTAGTTTGCACAATCATAGCCAGGGAAGTTTCTTGGATGGTTACAGTGATATTGAATCTATGGTTAAGAGAGCTGTGGATATTGGAATGATAGCTATTGCTGTCACTGACCACGGTGACTGTAATCAGCATATTTCTTTGCAGACAGCCTGCGATAAAGCTGGGATTAAGCCCATATATGGAATTGAAGCATATCTGGTTGACTCTATTGCTAAAGTGCGTGAAGAAAAGACAAGAGAGAACTCTCATCTTTGTGTATTTGCTGAGAATCAAAAGGGCCTAGAAAATCTTTGGACTATTTCCTCTAAGGCTTATATTGATGGTCGTTATTACAAGCCCTTGACTGACTGGGACACTTTTGCAAAGTACTCAGAGGGCCTTATCGTCACCGATGGGTGCATGCTCGCCTATATGGCTAGAGCAATTTTGGCTGACGATGAAAATCGTATTGTTGAGCTTATTGGCCGATACGCTAAAACTTTTGGTGAGAATAACTTCTTCATGGAGCTTCACACTTGGCAATTTGTTGACCCTCAAAGTGAAAAAGACATTCAGCTTAATGCTGATATGACTAAAATTAATCAGGGTAAGGTAAGAATTGCCAAAACTTATGGTATTCCTCTTATTGTTGTTAATGATGCACATTACGCTTGTGAGCATGAATGGGAAAACCACGCTCTAGTGTGGAAGATGAATACAAAGGGTGAAGATAAGACAGAATCAGGACAAACCGCATCGTGGATTATGACTGATGAGGAAGTTATTTTCTGGATGTCAAAGCATGGCATTTCTCGATCTATTACTGAAGAGGCCATTAATAACACTCAAGTTATTGCTAATCGCTGTAATGTAAAGATCGAAGGCAAGAACCGTCTACCGTATATGACAGGCTCTGCAGAGGGTGATCTCAAAATGTTTTGGGATGATACCGAAAAGGGATTTAAGCGTAAGGTAGTAGAGGCTGGACTTGATGTAGATCTTTATCGTGAGCGTCTTGAGTATGAGGCAGAAGTAATTATTCGTAAAGACTTCTACGGATATTTTAATATTGTTGCTGACTACGTTCACTGGGCTAAGCATATTGCAAAAATGCTTGTTGGCCCTGCTCGTGGTTCTGGTGCTGGTAGCATTATTGGTTGGCTAAGAGATATCACTGAAGTAGATCCCGTCAAGTATGGATTGCTATTTTCTCGATTTATTAACGAGGGCCGTAAAAGCCTTCCTGACTTTGATATTGATTTCCCGCAATCTCGTAGGCAGGAAGTTATTCAGTACGTGAGCGATAGACATGGTGAAGATCATGTAGCTCTTGTCGGTACACTAAGCAGGTCAAGTGCAAAAGGCATTATGAAAGACCTTTGTCGTGCAATGGAAATTCCTTACGCTGATGCTGAAGTAATGGGAAAGATCATTGCTAAGTTTGACAAGCATTCCATGGAAGACAATGAAGAGGAAGAAGATGCTGGTCCTCCTTGGTATGAAGTTTTGCAAAAGTCGGGTGGAGATCTATCTAGATGGATTAGTAAGTATCCAAAGCTGTTTCAAAAAATGGGCGAGATGGTGGGAAACATTAGGCAGTCATCTTCTCACGCTTCAGGTGTACTGATCTCTAATGAGTCACTTTATGGTCAGGTACCTATGCGTATTAAGGGTGATGCTTCTAAGACTATTGCTGTAACACAATTTGAGAATTCGGATAAGTATAACCAAGACATTTCTTTCCTTGGTTGGGATAAGTTTGATATTCTTGGTCTCAGGCATCTAGATACTCTTGAGCAAGCTAGAGAGTTGGTAAAGAAGAATCATGGCATAGAGATTGATTATTATGCTTTTGGTGACAAAGAATATCTCGATCCAGCTATTTGGTCGCAGGTTGATAAAGGTGAAACACTTGGTGTTTTCACTATTGAAACTTCTGCTATGCAAGACGTATGCAAAAAGTTCAACGCTCGCAATGAAAGAGATATTGCAGACCTTATTTCAGTGCAACGGCCTGGCGTTATCGATGCAGGGATGCTTGAGCCTTTCCTGGACCGTAGGTCAGGCAAGAAGGAGGTCCGTGTACCCCACCAGATGATGTCTAAGCACCTAGAATCCACTTTTGGGGTCGTTGTCTACCAGGAGCAAGTGATCAAGCTTGTGCAGGATCTGGGCGGCTATTCAGAATCTGAGGCTGATGACATTCGCAGTATGATGGGTAAGAAGAAGGTTGAGCAGATGGCGCTAGCTAAGCCAGAATTTATTGCTCGATGTTCAGCTAATCCAGAATTTGTCAAGAATTTAAGGAAGGGTCAAAAGGCTGAAGATGTTGCCCTAAAGGTGTGGGAGAATCTAGAGCCTTCTGCTGGCTATTCATTTGGTCAGGGTCACGCTACCGGCTATGCAATGATTGTTTGCTGGGGTTTGTGGATGAGGCACTATTATTATAAAGAGTATTTTACTGCACTGATGAGAACCGACCCTGAGAAAGTACCAGCTTACGTTGGTTGGCTAAGAAAGAAAGAAGTAAATGTTCTTCCTCCAGATATTAATGACTCGGAGAAGAATTTTGTTCTTACTGATTCTGGTATTCGCTACGGTATTACCACAGTAAAAGATGTGGGTGATGCAGCATACAATGAAATTGTTAAGACAAGACCGTTTGAGTCATTTGATGACTTTTTAGGTAGGGTTTCTAAAAGAGGATGCAACCTCAAGGTTATCCAGAATCTAGTTTCGATTGGCGCATTTGATTCTTTAGGTGTTGACAGGTATACTGCATTAGCTAAGCTTTTTGATGAAAGAAAAGCTAAGGATAGAAAGATTCCGGATTTTTCTGATGACGATATTATCGCTGCAATGGAAAAGGATCTAGTCGGGGTTTATATTACTAAAGATCCTTTGGATAAGTATATTACCTTTATGAAGGACCTAGAGTGCTTAGCTACAACTGAGGATCTTGATTCTTTATATCCGTCAGAGCTAGCCAATATCGGTGGTTTAGTTACAGCAGTAAGAAGGCATGAGGCAAAGAATGGTACGATGGCTTGGATTACCTTAGACAATAAGGGTGAAGTTTTTGAAATGACTATGTTTGCTGAGAAGTTTAAGGCCTATAAGTATTTGGTAACTGAAGGTGTGCCAGTAGTGTGCCAGATTGAAAGACTTAAAAGGGGTTGTTGTATCCGTGAGTTCGTTAGACTCGACAAGCAGTAAGGTGAAAATTTGAGTATCAAAGATTTAAATAAGATTATGAACGAAATCAATAAAGCAATGGGTAGCAATGCTAGCCCTATTAGGGTTTTAAGTGACGTTGAGCCGTACGATATAGTCTCTACTAGCTCTTTGTCGCTTGATCATGCAATTGGTATTGGTGGATTGCCGATGCGAAGAGTTATTGAGTTTATTGGTGATCCTGGTAGTGGCAAGACAACACTTGCACTTTCAGTAGCTAATGAGGTGCTAAATACTTACCCAGATGGTGCTGTGCTTTATATTGATATTGAGAATCGTCTTGAGATTAACTGGGTAAAGAAGTTTGTCAAAGACATTGATAGGTTTGTGGTATCACAACCAGAAGACGCTGAAGAGGCAGTAGATCTTTATCGCAAGGCGGCTCGTACTGGGATGTTTCGTTTAATTATTTGGGATTCTATTGGTGGTGCTCCAACTAGAGCAGCATTTGCTAAAGAAGCCGAGAAGGGTGTATTTGCTGGTAATTCGCAAATTATTACTCATCTTGCTAGGTATGCACAGTCATTAACTAATAAGTACAATCATATGTTTATCGGCATTAATCAAGAGCGTGTTGATATGTCTGGGTATTTGCAACTTACTGGTCCTGGTGGCAAGGCATGGGTATATGCCTGTTCAGTTCGTGTTCATGTTAAGAGAGGTCCAAAGAGTACTGGAACTGTCTATATGATTGACGAAAGCGATAAGCAAGTTAAGGGAGCTGATGGAAAACCAATTCCTATCGGTTATCAGGTATTTACCAAGATCGTTAAAAGCTCTGTTGGTTCTCCTGGGAGAGTTGGAGAATATTGGTTTTACAACCAAGAAAACAAGTATGGCTTTGGCATTGATCACGTTGACGAAGTTTCTAGGTTAGCTATTGCTACAGGTGTTGTAGAAAGAGCGGGCGGTTGGCTTAGGCATCCATTGATACCTAATGGTCAGATCAATGGTCAAAGTAAGTTTCTTAGCCTCTTAAATGATGAGCCAGATCTTCTAAGACAATTCTCTGAATTAACCTCTCAGATAATGAAATCTGGTGCAGTTGATATGAGTGAAATTGTACCAATGACCGATCCAGATATTATGCTTAGCGATGAAGAAAGCCCAAGACAAAAAACTCTACAACAACTAAAGGATGAGAACAACTAGTGAAGCTTAAAAGAGGTATTGATGAAAATCTTGAGCAGGAAGCTAATGATATTCTTCGTGACAATAGGGCAAAAGAGAGATCCGTAAATCCTGGCTGGCATAATGACTATCTTTCTCCTAGTCAACTTGAACACAGAATAGGAAAGGAAATCTATTCAGCTAATCCTATTGAAAAGACACTTTTTTCGGGTTGCTATCATCGTGTGTATAACCCCAAACTAAGAACAATGGCTAAGAATAAAGCTAGAAAAAATCATGATTTGACTAGTGATGACACAATTCAGGATTACACTAGTAGTGGCGGTATTAGACCAATGAGAAGCCTAAGCCCATACGTAGGTAAATGGTACTAATGCCACTTGACCGCAAGATCTTCCAGCAGCACGAGAAAGACCTCCAGGATGCTCTAGGACTGAACAGCAGCATAGCGTCAGGTAACCAGTGGCACGACATTGGGGACGGCTCTACAGGACACAACAGGGAAAGCTCAATTGGTATTATTATTGACTGCAAGTCAACCATTAAGGGTAGCTATAGTCTTAATGCAGTAATGCTTAAAGATTGGTTACATAAGGCAGCGCTAAAGGGCAAGATGTTTCTATTGCCAGTTAGGTTTGTAAACCCAAGCATTCAAGATTACGTAGTTCTAGAGCTAGAAGATTTCTTACTTTTATGGAATCTAGCTAAAAAAGAATTGGAGCGTTAAATGCAGGGATATAACCTATATCGTCAGTTAAGCGAAAAAAAGATAATAGCTCCTATTGTTCAAACCTGTCTAATGAATCAAACATGGCCCAAGAATATGGTATTTCCAGATCCTTACTATCATGATTCACATACAGATGACTATGCTCATCCGTCTACTCATGCTGTGCCAGGTGAGCTAGCTCTTTTCCATATGTTAAGTTTAGAGAGAAAGAGGCTTCTTCCGAAGGAGGAGCAAACCTTTACTAGAACATTTACCCCAATGATGGGCAGTATGGTTCACACCATTGTTCAGCAAAAGCTAATTCATGATGGATGGGTTCAACCAGAAGATGTAGAAATAGCTTTAATAAATGAAGAAGAGCATTGGCGTGGACATGCCGACTTAATGTTTAAGGGTAATCTAGTAGACATCAAAACTATTAATTCTAGATCATTTCAGATGCTAACAGTAGCGAAAAAGAGCTGGGTTTATCAGCTTCATCCCTATATGCATAACCTTGGTTTAAAGACATCTATGGTGCTAGCAATTGAAGTAGGAATGCCTTGGAATATGAAAGAAATCAGAGTTGATTTTAAGCAAAAGACGCTTGATGCTATTTACAGCAAGTGGGAAAGAGTAAGAAAAGCAATTAAGGAAGATATTCCACCGGATAGCTGTTGTGACTACGGAGATCATACCTATTGCCCTATTGCATGTGGTGGCAAAATTCCAAAAGATTAAATTAGCGTATGATATACTATTGGTATGAGAGTTATGGCTGTAGACCCAGGTTCCGCTAATATTGGCGTTTCCATTTTTGATAATGATAAGCTTGTATATTGCACAAGACTTAACTACACATCTAGCTACGAAAAATTCGTAGATAAACTTAATGACATATTGTCTAAGGTTTATCACGAATTTCTTCGTTTAGCGCATAAGTATGAAGTGCAAGCCATTTGTTGGGAAATTGTTCCGGCAATTGGAAATATGAATCATAAAGATTTCGTAGTTTCGGTTAGTGCTGCATTAAAGATTTTAGCGTTTCATTATGAGCTGCAATGGCAGGGAGTGCCAGCTAATACAGTTAAGAAACTGTTTACTGGCAATGGTAGGGCAAGTAAAGATGAAATGAGAGATACTGTGTTGCAGATTTTTCCTGACTTTAAGGAAAAATTTCCGGAAATTGGATTTCGTGCTTACGATGCGTATGATAGTGTAGCTATAGGAACAGTAGCAAGAACTAGAGGAAGTTGGCATACGCCTACATCTTCAAATTTAACAGGAAGTGAAATATGAGTGATCCAGCAAGTGAGATAATTCAGCAGATGCAAAATGACACACGAAAAGAAATAGAAGCTGAGTTTGTTCCTGAGTCTGAAAGCATTATGGACGAGAAGTGGAAAGCGTACAGGTATTACGAAAAGATTAAACCTGAGTGGAAGCAAGAAGATTCTCAGGCCTTGACCCAACTAAAGGCTGCTGCAGAGCGAACTTATTCTGAAATATTTTCTGAATCATTTGGCATTATTGATAACTTGTATGAGTCTATAAGAGTTCCCAGGGTTAATGAGTATGGAATTACGCAGCTAGATAAAAAGGGAAGAATCGTATGGGAACTTGATGATTTTAATCAGCCCAGAGAAGACTGGTCAAGCCTTAATGGGCAAGACATTGAAAAAACCCTAATTAAGATCCAGCAACTTAAGTTTATTATTGCTCCCCGAGTAAAGGAACTGTTTCTCGAAACAGTATTTGCCAAAATGTCTATGCAGGACGACTGGCATGAATCATATGAAAAACCGCTCCAGGGAACTAACCCTGTTCGAGAGGCAGTTGCTAATCGCAACACCAGAGATGGTAAGTATCTCTATTTCTTTAGGTATTATGTGTGGACAATGGTAGAGTCATTTGAAAAAGAACTTACTAACACACAACGCTTGCTTGAACGTATCAGGTCATGGCGTATAAATGAAAATAGAGAATGGTGAGTTAGATTTCAGAAACAGTTTTATTTAAAACTCGTAGAAAGCTATTTACTAGAATTCTTCGACAGTATGCGTATTGGGTTTCTTTGGTTGAGTCCGAAGGGCAAATTCATGCCATAATAAAAATTGGTGACGATGAGTATCATTATATGGACATATATAATGGTTTTAAGATTTTGCCACCAAGACAAAGAACAGCAGTGTGGCTAATGTGCGTAGAGGATATGTCCGAAGATGAAACATCTAAAAAGATGGGTTTTCAGAAAAAGCCAACACCTGTGCAGCAATATAAGAATTTTGGGTTAAGCAAGCTTATGGCTTATCAAGCAGCAACCCCTGAAGAGAAAAAAATTATGGAAAAAAGAGGAGCTAAATATGACACAACCAAGCCGCGACGAGCAGTTTGATAATATTATTGAAAAGCTTAACAGCTCTTCTAACATATTTTGCAAAAATGGTAGTGGTGAGGATTGGGAAAAGGAAGATGTTGCCAATCATATTTTAGCTGTATCTCGACGTGGTATTACTAAGCATTCAGATCTAAGAGAAGTCCTTTCTGTATCCCAACTTGACCTTAGACGGGGTAGAGAGGTATATACTACTCAGGGTTTCCCAGAAAAGTATCTATTTCAGGGGCTTTATAGAAGAGCTTATAACCCAAATTCAAGAGGGTCACATTCTAGTAATGCTTCTCCAAATCTTGAGAATGACACAGAGCACTATTATGGTGGAGAATGATTAATGATAATGGGGCCTCTGGTAGAGAAATTGCTATTCGAAATGGTCTAGTAAAACAGTGTAATGTATGCAAGCTTGGCTATGAAGTAACTGCCATTATTAACAATATGATAATCAATGGGCAGACATGGACAGATATATTTAGAACAACTAGTGAGTTGTTTGAGACTAATGTAATTAAACATAAGCCATCATATAATTCTATTCGTCATCACGGTATAAATCATATTGGGCATAGAGCTGCAGCAATTAGAAAAATTGTTGAAAGACGTGCTTTGCAGGCTGGCCTTGATGTAGAAAAAGGTTCACAAAGTATAATTACAGGATTTGCTGTTACCGAAACATTATTAAATAAGGGCTTTGAGCGTCTTGCTAAAGGTAAGATGGATGATCAAATTGGTCCTAAGGAGCTTCTAGCTGCAGCTAAGCAGTTTAATGATATGACTCGTCTGGCTGAAGGTAGTGCAGATGTGGTAGCACTGCAGCAGAACTTTAATCTTGTTCTAAGAGCGGTAAAAGAAATTGTCCCAGAAAGTATGTATGAAGATATATTTGCTAAGATTGCACAGCTTCAGTCAGGCGAGGACATCGAAGAAGCTTACGTATTGGATGAGGTTGACAGCGAGTAGAGCTTAGTGTATAATAATAATTGACAGTAAAACCCCATAGAAAGAAGTTCCAAGTGAATAGTATTACTACAGTAGCAGAGCTTTCAACCCTTACCGAGGGTGTTTCCCGTAATCCGATTACTGTGCCTATTTCCAGTGTTCGAGTAGATGAAGAGTTTGTCTATTTGGGTAGGGGCACTGAGGAACGTAGGTTTGATCGTGATGGAGTTGCAACTCAAAAGATTGCAGACTTCCTTCCACTTGTATCTACTCGATACATTGAGAAGTGCCCGCCTGAGCTGCAGTCAGCTAACCTTAACTATTGGCTGAATAATTCTGGCGAGGGTGAAGTTTCATTCTACACACATGGAGACCACATTAATGGTCTTTCTGACCCTAACAAGCTTAGTATTCCACTTGTATCTTGGGTAGATTCAATCACCAAGGTATTTAAGCCTACCGATGAGGTTAAGAAGCTGGTCGTAGAAGACAACTACCTTCATGTGGACATTACTATTCCTGAGATTAGTGTGCAGGTTGAAGGCCATGATTCTACTCGTGAGCGTAAGCCAAGAGTAAATGATATCACCCAGGGTGGAATCAGAATTCTAACATTCCCAGATGAGCAGAAGCCTCCGGTTGTTCAGTCTTATCTTCATCGTCTTGTGTGCACCAATGGTCTCTCACAGGAATCTGCAGCTAGCAGAATCTCTTTGAGGGGCAAGACTACAGAGGATATCAAGGAAGAATTTGAGATGATTACTCAGAGCCTTATCGGTGACCTTGAGAGGGTACTGGAAGAGTACGCAGCTACTGCTGAGATTAGAGTTGTTGGTGACTTGTCAGCCTTTATTTTTAATGTTGCCACGGAAAGAAACTTGCCTCAAAAGGTTGTACAGCGTGTCATGGAGCTGTCTCGTTCATTAGAGCCGCAGCCTTATGTTTATGATGTACTGCAGATTTTCACTTCCGTTGCAAACGAATCGGTAAGCTACCCCACCATGATGTCTTTGCAGCGTATTGGTGGAGATTTTGTTAACCATGAAGAGTCTGGCATTCTTCATCGTTGTACCACTTGCGAGCAGCCTTTGATTCATAATTGGGATGCTGTATGATGACAGTCATTTTAATCATTTTGATCATCATAGGAATTAATAGTATATGGAGCCTATGCGATAAGTTTGCTTGTATAATAGAAGATGCTAAGTACAATAAATCTCAGAAGCTGATAAATAGTATCGATCAGCAGCCTAGCTTTCTTGCTCCGTATGGCAATTCAATTAACCTGGATTACGATATTAGTCTAAAAAGTGATCGTGAAATAGCAACAGATCAAGTAAAGGAAAAGCTTAGTGTTTTTGACAAGTAAAGAAGTTTTTAAGGATCAAGAATCACCGTACGGTATACCTTTTATTTCTTTTCCATCTTCAGAGGGCGACTCAACATTTTTTGTTACTCCCGAACATGGCCTTGAAAAGAATAGAGTTGTCGCTACCGTCAATTACGTATTGCGAACTTACCAATTTGTTATTTTTATAGCTATTCTCTTTGAAGAAAAAAGGCATGAGGGTTGGGCTAGGTATGAAGCAAATGAAGAAGGAAATATAAACATTACAATAGAAAATGATGAATCTAAAATTGATAAGTCGTTTAACAAGTGTACCTATTTTGAGTTTTAAGATATTACCAGCTAATCATCCATATCTAAATGCTTGGGTGTTCTTTTGTGAGACTTGCCAGAAGGATTCTCAAATACATGGTAGCGTAAAAATAGCTACAGAGCAGGCAAGTGCTCATGAGATTAAATGGCATATTAGTAAAGGAATAAATGAAGCTTAATGAAGTTAAAAAGTTTTTGGTCTTTGATACAGAGACCACTGGAGTAAATGTTAAAAAAGACAGAATCTTAACAGCCTCTTTAGTGCGTTCAGAAAACAAGGCAATAACCAGTAATACTATTTGGATCAATCCTGGAGTTTCTATTCCGTCAGGTGCTACAAATATTCATGGCATTACAGATGAGAAGATTAAGGAAGTTGGTGCTGACCCAGTTGAGGCGTTGTATTCAGTTAAAGCAGCTATCTATGATGCTTGGGAAGATGGCTTTGTCTTAGTAGCTCACAACATGGCCTACGATGCCTCTATATTGGACGCTGAACTGCGACGGCACCAACTGGGTTCATTTGATATTAAGGGTCCACTAGTAGATACCATGGTTCTATTCAGGATGGCGGGAAATCAAAAAGCTTCTTTGGACGCAGCAACAAAAAAATATGGTATTATAAATAAGACAGCGCATTCATCTGAATCAGACTGTATGGCAACACTTGAGCTTCTGTTTAAGATAATTGAACACAACCCAATGGTTGCTGAAAAAAACCTGAGAGAGCTGTATACTGCTCAGCGGGTGTCACATAGAAATTGGGCGGTCAAAACTAGAAAATATTTTGAGAATATTGGAAAGAGTTTTGACAGCACTGGAAATTGGCCAAAGGAAGAAGAAGAATGAAAACTCAGACGAGAAAAGAAATTTTGATGGAAGACTCAGATTTTCTTCTCAAGAATGGAGAGTGGCCTGGAAACATTCCTAAGAGAGTAGGGTCAACAGCAGATATCCTAGAAATGGTTTGGCGAGAGGCTGGCAATTTACCTTATGCCAATATATTTGCCAAACATCGTGCTAGCTATCGTAAAGCTGCTATCAATTCCAAAAAATAAAGGAAATTTTTCTTGAAAAATTTACTATTGATATTGCTTCAAAGACTCTTTGGAATTAAAGAGGCTAATATTTGGGATGATCATCTGGATGACGTTCCTAGCGACGATGTAGTTACAAAGGTTACAAAAAGAATTATGATGAAAAATGATAGTTTTCAGTATAAGTTTATTGAAGACATCACGAGACAAGTTATTGAAGAGTACACATCCGTTATTCGTGAAACACCAGCAGCAGGGAAATGAAAATGGCAAGACTATCGTTTAGTGAAAAGACCAATACCGTAACTAGCGTAAGGGACACCACCACGCTTCTAATTAGCGCTAAAGGTTATGACTATTTGTGGAATTTGCGGAGAGGCAAAAATACTCTGTCGAAGGGTACGGGTAACCTTAGGGAGCTGTACGAGGCAGTAAATTTTGATAATGAAGAGTACATTTTCTTTAAGGACAGGATTTAACAGATAGCTTAGTGTGTATGTATGGTTACTAATTTCGCCCTATTTTAAGTATGATAACGTTATCGTAATAGAGTGAAGTTAGTAACCTGCAAAAATATTAAGTGTTTAGTGATAAACGCTCAGAAGTTAAGTGACGAGCTGTATATAATTATTAAGGTGCAGGTCAACACATTAAAATGCGGATCAACGCTGAACGCTGGTATAGTAGTGCTACACCCAACCAATGGAAAATGAAAACCGTATATGGCTTCATTCTGCCATTTTAATAAAGAAGAAACAATGAATGATGACAAAGAAAATAACAACCTAGACAAAAAAGAATGGGCAACTATTATTTTTGTGGTTAGTGGCATGTTTTCTTTTAATGTGTATTCATCTGGTTGGTTAAGTATGCCAACTATAATACTCGGTGCTGCACTTTTGGTAATATCCTCATTATATTTGATTTTTAAAAAGAAATGGTTATAAAGTGAGTCTATATAATTTTGTAGTTGCAAAACATGTCCCAGAAATGTACAACAAAGAGTTACTATTTTTCGCCTTAATGAACAAACTAGAACCTAGTGAAAGATTAGCTCTAAGTGAGTTTTCTGGATTCAGCGAGTGGGTCTTAAGAGGT
>ENA-OBIO01000053-OBIO01000053.1-metagenomes-genome-assembly--contig:-NODE-53-length-72324-cov-28.8819_pt1 | contig 72324 bp, 69 predicted proteins | sample MGYA00153383_OBIO01 | MGnify analysis MGYA00153383 | reverse complement strand
AACTAAAGCTATTCTGTCAGCAGAATCTCAGTGGCTTCAGCCCTGAGAGTGTCAACGATTGTTTAATTAGATCGGGAGTTACGCATCAAAACCTTCACCACTTTCGTTTTTCACTTTTTTTAAAGCCTCAAGTGCAGTATTTTTGTAAAAAAACCCGGTTTCTGCGTGCATGACTAAATCGCCGGGATATGTCCGATCGCCCGCGATTTCCTTTATTTCATCCAAAATCCTAAATCGATCGCCCCCTTTGACATTTGAACAAATTTGGTGTATACTTAGCCGGTTGCGATCGCCAATGGTACGATCGACTCAAGCTAAATATTTTTTTAAAGCGCTGAGGCGCAAAGTAATTTCATGGTATACTCTGGAACTGTTTGCTGGCTTCGCTTCACTGCCCGGATGACGATCGGGGCGATCGCAGTTTTGACCCTGTTGCAACCGCTTCAAGCCCACGCACAACAACCTTCTGGGTCAGAGAACCGCCCGCAAGTCGATCCTGCTGACGACCCCACAGATCCCAACAATCTCCGCCCGATGACTCAAGACAACAGCCTGTTGAGCATCCAGGGAGGTCAGCGGTTGATGACAGAAGCCAGCGGTGCTATTTCTAATCAAAATTACACTGTCGCAGCTCAAAAGCTCCAAGAATCGCGCCAAATTTTTAATCAACTGTCCAACTTCTACCAACAACTCGGAAGCAGTTTTGCCGGAATTGACATCCGCTTAGCCGACAGCAACCGCACCAAAGCTGTAGAAACAGCCCAAATGCGCGACGAAGCTACCTATCGGCTGGCGTTGGTACATCGGGCGCAAAATAAGCCAGAACTCGCAGTCCCATTGCTGATTCAGATTATTCGATCGCAACAACCAACTCGCGACTTAGGCAAAAAAGCTTACCAGCAGTTACTGGAATTGGGTTTTGTGGATACTCCTTTTCCTCGATCGGGTCCAGCCCCCAGTCCTGCGCCGCGATCGTCTACTAACAAGTAGTTCCACTAGAATTTAAATTACAGCCGTTTATCAGAGAAAGCAATGGTTACACCATCTCAAGTCGCAGAAATGATTCAGACTGGATTGCCTGACGCTAAGGTACAAGTTAACGATTTGACTGGCGGTGGCGACCACTACCAAGCAAGAGTAGTTTCGGCTGCATTTGAAGGAAAAAGCCGAGTACAGCAGCATCAACTGGTCTACGGTGCTCTCAAACAGGCAATGGCTAGCGAAGCCATCCACGCTTTGGGCTTGGAAACCTTAACTCCCGCAGAATGGGAAGCGAAAAGTCAAGTTGCTTAATTGTTCAGTTGCAATTGAGAGTGCAAGTTTATGCTTGTGTCAATAGTTTCTTAACAGACAACTGTCAACGTTGAAAAAAATTCAAACAATATTAGGAGCAATCATGAGTACAGCAGCAAATCAAAGAATTGACGATTTAGTTAAGCAAAACAAAATCATGGTATTCATGAAGGGCAATAAATTAATGCCCCAGTGCGGTTTCTCTAATACTGTGGTGCAAATTCTCAATACTTTGGGAGTGCCCTATGAAACTGTTGATGTTTTGGCAGATCAGGAAATTCGCCAAGGCGTCAAAGAGTATTCCAACTGGCCGACAATTCCCCAAGTTTATATCAACGGTGAGTTTGTTGGCGGCTCGGATATTATGATCGAGATGTATCAAAAGGGCGAATTGCAAGAAGTTGTAGAAGTCGCTTTAGCTTCTTAAATTTAGACAGAACAAGCATATCCCCGATTTCTTAAAGAAGTCGGGGATATAAGAGCGATCGGGTTTTACGTCGAATTAGGTTGATTCATCGCAGAAGCAAAAAGGAAATCACAAATAACCAATTCCTGATGCCTAATTCGTGATGTCTGATACCCCATGCCCAAATAATCAAGGGTTAATTAAACCGAATTTACTATTTAATAATAGTCTGATTCAGCTTGGGTCTGTGTCTGGGGCATTTCAAAATTAGAGGGGTCGTGAATGTAACGCGCCGCTTCTTCCTCTAATCTATGAATCAAGTATGGTTCTAAACCATTTGTATGCCGCAGGGCTGCTAAATAGCCGTCTAAGTAAAGTCTTAGGTCATCGAATCGATAACCTCTATTCCACATTTCGACGAGGGCGTCGGTGAGTTTTTGGTAGTGCCGGATTGTTTGGGTGTCTTGTAGCATGGTGTGAGTTTGAAATCCTTTGTGGTGTGTATAATGACGGCGGGATTTAGAAAATGCCTTGATTGATGCTGAGTTGCTCAGCAGGAGGCTATTTCTAAATAAAAGTTTTTACCCTGCTCAACAGGCTACCCTCCATAAAAAATTTCACTCGCTCGAATGCGCCGTGGCTCGACTTTTTGCGCGCACCTAGATAATTCGTCGTGCGTTTAATTGAGTCGGGATGTTGCTGAATTTTGCGGTCAAAGTGGGTGTGTGTTCCGGCTACCGAGCGAACGGTTGGAGGAATTTTAGTGTCTGTTGCGCGATTTGTCAACCTCCTAGAAACGGGGGCTGGGTCGGGGGGTTCGGTTTTGGCGGGCGGTTGGGGCATAGGGTCGATCGACTTTACGCTATCTTATTTTATTGTAATATCACTGCTAGAATGATTTAACCTTTCTTGGGGATCGCGGGCAAAATTTGACTAAATCTTTAAAATTTATCCCTCGGTTTGTTCGTGGCTTTAAGTAGAGCTGATACTTGAGTAGCGATGGTTACAAAACCTTGACAAAAGCTCTGTTAACCTGTAGCCATTCGTGATAAGGGAAGCTCGCCGCTGTGGGATCTGCAAGTATTTCAATTGTCGAAGGGAATCCGCACCTGCGATCGCTCTTGGGCTGGCATCTACAGCAAGTCGGTCATTGGGTGCACCAGTCAGCGGATATTAGTCACGCTAGGGAAATATTTTTTAGCCGCCAGCCAACCCTAGTCATTCTGGATGCCCAATTGCCAGATGGAGACGGTTTAGAATTTTGTCGTTGGCTACAACAGCAGCAGCAGTCGCTGATTTTGATGCTGTCGGCGCGGAATTCGGAATCGGATATTGTTGAAGGTTTGAAGTCGGGGGCTGACGATTACCTGACTAAACCGTTTGGGATGCAAGAGTTTATGGCCAGGGTTGAGGCTCTGATGCGCCGCAACCGCACGATGATACCGCCGGCGACGCTGGAGTGCGGGCTGCTAAAAATTGATTTGGTGCAGCGCCGAGTGCGTTTGTACGAAGCACATATTGAGCTGACTCCCCAGGAATTCAGCCTGCTGTACGTGCTGGCTCAAGCTGGAGGAGTGCCGCTATCCCGATCGGACTTGCTGCGCAGAGCTTGGCCCGATGCGATCGACAACCCGCGCACGATCGACACTCACGTACTTTCCCTGCGTAAAAAAATCGAAATCGACCCGCGACAGCCAAGCCTAATTCAAACAGTGCGAAATGTCGGTTATCGGCTAAATCTAGAATTTTTGAATACAAATCAACCGCATTCACCAGTGTCCGGTGCTGTGCTTTCTTAGACTATTATCGGTCGATCGGTCTGATTTTATGTGGGAATTAATTGGCGATCGCATCAGTTTTCGCCGCCATGATAAAGTCATTGCGGTGCAGTCCTGAAATCGCGTGAGTCCACCAAGTAACGGTAACTTTCCCCCACTCAGTTAATAGTGCGGGGTGATGTCCTTCAGTTTCTGCGACTTCGCCGACGCGGTTTGTAAAGGCGATCGCACTTTTAAAATCTGGGAATTTGTAAGTGCGTTCTAATTGCGGAACGCCGGCTTTTTCGATGAAATTCCACTCGGGAATTTGAGGTTTGAGTTGGACAATTTCGTAAGCTGTGACGCGGGGGGAGTTTTGGCGGCAGGCGGCACAGCGTTCTTTTGATAAAGGTTCCATAAATTGCTTTTCAACTAGAAGATACTAAAAAATAGTATAGACACTTCTGATCGAAATTATTTTGGACAGGGCAACTGTCCTTTAGGACTTACGTAGACATTGCGACGGAAGTCGTTCAGAAAACAGATCAGCAATCCTTGTCGGTGAACTTTGCGTCGATCGTTCCACTGCACAAGTTCAGTATTTGCCGTTGTCCGATATGGATGATCGTCAATTGATTCTAGTACACTTTGCCCTGGAGCGATCGTTGCATCTACGCGCACTGAGATTTTTTGAAGTTCTCCGGTTCGTTTGCCAAGTTCGTTGACTTTGTGGTTGTGGAGGAGAAAGCTTTTGACATAAATGGGCTGACTTGAAGTGTTGGTTAGCTGCAAAGTTCCCAGTTTGACAGTCTCTAATCGTAGCACGTAGCTGGAGGGAACCGAAGCGGCTAAAGTGGCAGAGGCGATCGCCATTGCTATCAAAAGTGATAACACCCGTTTCATGTTATTATAATATGCGAATGTGATGAATGAGTATTAATTTTACTACAGTGCAATCACAGAGATCAAGTGATTCCCAAGTATTATGTATATTGTCATTGCGAGGAACGAAGCAATCGCAGAGACTAAGCGATTGCGACGTTTAACGAACAATAACATAGTTTTGATATTACTCACGCTCTTCTTCAACCTTTTCCACATCAATCGCCCCCTCCCGAAAAGGACAACCCTTGCAAGAATGAAGCCTCGAAACTTCCTCAGTGTTTAAAACTTGTTCCAGATGGCAGCGCAACTTTTCCTCTGGATGTTTGTCGAAGCAGAGGTGGAAACCCACCAAACCGAAAGTTAGCACTAGCCCCGCTGAAGAATTGAGAGTACCGATTACAGTACCCACAACCGCTTCTGCAATCATCCATCCATGCTGTTTCGACAATCTCATAAATCATTCCTAAACTCAACTAAATTGAGTGTGGAATTTCGGGATACCCGAAGTCAAAGAATGGCTGCAACTGTGCTATACTAGGCATTAGGGATATTCGGGACGGTCATTCGGTATCGGGAATCCCGAAACTTTCCCGAAACTTTTTTTAGCAACTTATTTTGAAAAGCTATGACCAAGCAGCCAAAAGGTGAAAAGTCTTGGCAGCGAGTCAGTCATTTGGTTGAGGCGCTGCTAGATTATGCGTTGAATAATACAAATCGCATCTCTCATCTCCACGCCGAATGGAAAGGTGACACTGAGTTACACGTCACGGCGACGCTGGAAGCCCTACGCCACTTGCTGAAAGATAGAGGCAATTTTAAACCAAGTGAGAACACTTCAGACACGCAAGTTAAAAAGTACATCGGTGAGGTGCTGACTAAGTATCTCACAGAAGAGCTAAAAATTCTGGAGGATCACCGCCCGCCGTCCAAAAGGAAAGGTAATCCCAATTGGAATTTTACTCTGAAGTTGTGGAGTAAAAAAGACAAAGCCGAGAATTTGCAAAAGTTGGCAGAAGTGTGGGGCGAGGGTGCACCCGGTATCAGTATTTCGATTAACAGCAGGCAAAATAGTGAGGGCAAAACTGACAAGGATGATGTACCCGCAGATTGCCCTCCCGATAAATCGATTAGGGTGGCTGTTTCTCAGATGCCTGAGTCAGTGTCTGTGTGGAAAGGGCGCGATGAATTGATGGCAAAATTAACTGCTAAATTAGTACAAATTCTGCCGGATGGTACTTCGCCGCCGAAGGTATTGGCGATTGTCGGGCAAGGCGGTATGGGCAAAACGAGTTTGGCAATCAAACTTGTGGAAGGATTGGGGATGAATTGGCAGAATTCTGTTTCTCAAGCAGGGAAAAGTTTGCTGGCTGGCGGTTATGAGTGCGTGATGTATTTCAAGGTACATGAAAAAATGAGTTTTGATGAAGTAGCTGGATTTGTGTTAAGTGAAGGTTTGGGAATTCCGGCGGCGGAGTTGAAAAAGCCTGAAGAAAAGATTGCGAAAATTATGATGGGTTTGCAGCAAACTCGCTGTTTGTTGATACTCGATAACCTGGAAGATATTTTATATTCGGCGGTTGAGGGGGAAAATTCAGACTGTTTTGATTCGTCGCGGATACATCGAACTATTTCACCGGATTGGGGTAAGTTGTTGAATGCTTTGGTTTATCAGCAGCACCAATCGCAAATGATTTTGACCAGCCGGGAAGTGCCTGGAGATTTGGCTGATACCCGCTATCCGGGGTTAGCGCTGGATGCCGAGTTGGTGCATATTGAAGTGTTGCAAGGTGTGGATGAGAGGGCGACTGTGGAGATTTTGCAGCGACAGTTGACTGATAATTTGGCCGATTTGCAGTGGATATCTCGGCGGGTTGAAGGTCATCTTTTTTTATTAACTCAATTGCTGTCTCTTGGCAAGGGAAAACCTGGATATTTGCGGAAGCATCCTGAATTGGTAACGAAGAATGTGGCACCGATGTTGCAAGAACAAATGGCAAGGCAAAGTGCAGCGGGAAGAGATTTAGTTTCGCGGATGTGTGTGTTGCGAGTGCCTATAGATGTGAGGGGTTTAACTTTTTTGCGGCTGTATGCGGATGATTGGGAAGAAGATATCCGCTTTGAAGTAGCAGCAATATTAGAAGAACCTGCTGAGTTGACAGATGCAGAAATTGAGGAGACAGCAGCAATTTTAGAGCGATTAGTAGGTGCGAATTTGGTGCAGTGTCGCTACGATGAGGATAAATGTGAGGATTTTTACGATTTGCACCGGGTGATTGAGGAGTTTTTGCAAGGGGAATATGAAGGGGAATTGCCCAAACTGTTGGAAAGTATTTATAAGTTTTACTGCACTGGTAAAAATGTGGAGAATCCTCAAACTTTAGCAGATTTACAATCAGTTCTAGAAGCTCAACATTTTGCCTTTAGGTTGGGAAATTATGGAGAAGCTTATTCTTTAATTCCAAATGAATATTTAAATCGGTGGGGATACGGGAATTTATTAAAAGAATTGCACGAGCAAATTTTACCTTATGTTGAAGGATATCGACGGTCTTATTGTTTGCGTTGGATCGGTACAATTCATCGGGATTGGGGAAGTTGGGATTTAGCAGAAAATTATTTTAAAGATGCGTTAGCAATCGCAGAAGAAGAAGATAATAAAAGCAGTATTGCTGATTCATTAGGGATGTTGGGATATATCGAGTGCAATCGTGGCAATTGGGATGAAGCAGAGAAACTTTATCGGCAATCTTTGGCATTGAGGACAGAATTAGGCGATCGATCGGGCATGGCATCTTGTTGGGAACTGTTGGGATATATTGAGGAATGTCGTGGCAATTGGGATGAAGCTGAGCAACTTTACCGACAATCTTTGGAAATTGAAACAGATTTGGGCGATCAATCGGGCATGGCATCTTGTTGGGGAATGTTGGGAAATATTGAGAAATATCGCGGCAATTGGGATGAAGCTGAGCGACTTTACCGGCAATCTTTGGAAATTGAAACAGAATTAGGCGATCAATCGGGCATGGCATCTTCTTGGGGAGAGTTGGGGAATATCGAGCGAAATCGCGGCAATTGGGATGAAGCTGAGCGACTTTACCGGCAATCTTTGGCATTGAGGACAGAATTGGGCGATCGCGCGGGGATGGCAACTTCTTGGGGATTGTTGGGAGATATCGAGCGATTGCGCGGCAATTGGGATGAAGCTGAGCGACTTTTCCGGCAATCTTTGGAAATTGAAACAGAATTGGGCGATCGCGAAGGGATAGCAACTTCTTGGGGATTGTTGGGAGATATCGAGCGATTGCGCGGCAATTGGGATGAAGCAGAACAGTTCAAGCGACAGTCTTTTCAGTTGCGACAAGAATTAGGCGACCGCGCGGGGATGGCATCTTCTTGGGGAGCGTGGGGAGATATTGAGAAATGTCGCGGCAATTGGGATGAAGCTGAGAAACTTTATCGGCAATCTTTGGCATTGAGGACAGAATTGGGCGAGCGCGAAGGGATAGCAATGTTGATCGGCGATTTGGGAGAAAATGAACTCGGTAAAGGCAATCTAGATACAGCAGAACAACTGTTAACAGAAGCTTTGGGACAAATGCAAACACTGGGGATGACTTGGCATATTGCCGAAGTTAATTACTGTTTTGCACGACTCCACCGCCAGCGCGGCAACACAGAAGTTGCTCAACAACATTACGATACAGCACATCAAATTTTTCAACAATTGGGAGCCGCCAAGGATTTGGAGAGAATCGAGAAAAAATGGCACAGCATTGATTAGAAAAAGAGAAACCCGGTTTCTGAGTCTCATGCTTAGTCCAAGAAACCGGGTTTCTGCGACAATTTATGCCTCCTCACGAGATTGTCTGAAGAAACCCGGTTTCTGACTCCCCGAAATTCAAGAAACCGGGTTTCTGCGATCATTTACCAGAAAGAATTGGTTGAAAGCCTCTCCCTTTGAGGGAGAAATTAAAATCAGACTATTCATTACTCCAATCCTCTTCCTTCTAGGTAGAGGTGGCTCTCAAACTGTCAACTGTCAACTGTCAACTGTCAACTGTTGAAGCATCCTCACCCGGGTTTCTGATCTCCACAAATCGCCCAAATTCAACTAAACCAAGCAAGCCACAAGGGAAGCATCAACAGCAAACCGACGGAAGTTATGGCAATACTACAAGCTAACAAATCGCGATCGAGCTCATAGACTTCTGCCAAAATCAGCACCGAAAGCGCTGTGGGAATTCCCGACATCAATACTAGCACCAGTCTCGGATCGCCACTCAATCCGAAATAACTAGCGCCCAATCCTATGAGCACAGGGACAATTACAACTTTTAGTAATGACGGGATCAAGGCTAGTTGAAAACTTCCCCATTGTTTAATAGACCTCAGACGAATACCAACCAACAGCAAAGCACTGGCAATTACTACCCAAACTGCTGCTTGTAATCCCGATTCTACTGTTTCTGGTAAGGGAATATTTCTGGTGTAAAAACCAATGAGAAATGCCCACAAAGCGGGGACTGTTACCACGTCCTTTAGCTGAGTCCACCAGTGATTTTTTTGCGCAGAATTTCCGAAATAGCTAGCAATAAATACACCGAATCCGTAGGTTCCGATCACATTATTGGTGACGCTATACAAAACTGCCCAGTTACTATTATCCGCGCTGATGATGGCGGGGGTGACTGCTAATCCCACAAAGCCTGTATTGCCTAACATGGCAGCTAGGATAAAACTACCTTTGCTCGATCGCGTCAACGAACTAAAATTTAACAATAGTGAATTGAGCAGAGAGTTTTTGCCATGAAAATACGGCCTGGCGATGTGGCGCGCACTTAGCTTCTGCAATAACTCCCAAGTCAACCAAGCCAAAGTGGTACTCAGACATAATACAAATATGGCGATCGCAGGCGTGAATCCCACAGCACCCGAAAATTCGCTGTGACGGGCTAAAACTAGAATTTGCAGCGGTATCCCAACCCAATAAAGAAAGTAACTTAGCAGCTTGGGAAAATTTACTGGGATGAACTGAAATAACAGTAATCCTAAGCCTGTCCAGATTACTAGAGGCGTGTAGGCGTGAAATAAGGTTTCAATCATAAAAATTAAGTTGACAATTAAAAATGCCTTTACTGATTAATAGTAAGGCTAAAACTCGTTCTAGAGTTTACTTTTTTTAGACCAATTTGTGTTCAAATTATCTTGCTTTTTTTTAACTCATGTGCAGTGCTATCTGGGCGATCGCATCCAACCGCAATATGTTTGATAGTCTACGATTTTTTCTGAATAATTTAACTACAGAGAAAGATCGGAGAGAGATGAATGATTCCGATGTCAACGGATCTGATATTAATTCAATTTCAAAGCATTGACAGGCACGTCATCCCAAGCACTAACAGTCCGCAATGTAGCAACCCAGCCCTGTTCTTTTTGTTCTGCGCTCAAATTCCGATCGAAAGATTCGTGGCATTCGTTGGCTTGAATCTCATCGACACAAGCAATGCAAGCATACAAAATACCTGATGGATCGATTTGCTCATTTACCCAGATAATCACAATCTCTTCTCCCAATTAAGTTAACTATTACCTGAATTTTCCTATATTTTTGCCGATTAATTAGGTCGATATTAATTCATCGGAGTGTGGTATTTTACCTTGACAGGCAAGATGCCTGTTCCACATTGATTCAATTAGTTTAACAGGCAAGATGCCTGTTCCACAACGGATAAATTTTTTGTGGGCCGTTGCTCCTAGCCCGCTCAATATCTCTATTTTACAACATTCAATTAACAGGCAAGATGCCTGTTCCACAACGGATAAATTTTTGTGGGCCGTTGCTCCTAGCCCGCCCACAATTACTTCGATGCCAAATTCGCCAGAGATTCGCCCGCTAGCCGACAAATCCGCCAATCAGGCATCACATCAGCACCGATTCCTTTGTAAAATCCGATCGCCAATTCGTTCCAATCAAGCACGCTCCATTCCAAACGCCCGCAGCCCCGTTCAACAGTCAACTGTGCCAAATAAACTATCAAAGACTTGCCAATTCCCCGCCCTCTAAACTCAGGGAGGACAAACAAATCTTCCAAATAAATTCCCGGCTGAGTCAAAAAAGTAGAATAGTTATGAAAAAACAGCGCCCAGCCCATAACTCGACCCTCGGACTCTGCTAAAATCGCTTCCGCAAAAGGTCGATCGCCAAACAGATGATTTTCCAAATCTACCGCATTCCCAGTCACAGCATCAGATAACTTTTCGTACTCAGCCAAAGCTTTAATCAAATCAAACAGCACAGGCACGTCGAGCCGCGTAGCTGGACGCAAAATTACCTCAGAAGACATAAACACAGCAGTAAATGACAATTAAACCTTAAAATAGCATTCCGGTTGCACCGGAATAACAGAGGAGACGGCAATGCCGTCTCCCTACAAAATTATTTTGGGGTAGGAACACGGCATTGCCATCTCCGATCGGGCTTATTTCAACCAGCCCTTCAATCGTTCCGTCACTTGAGGCCGCCGCAGTTTCCGCATTGCCTTATTTTGAATTTGACGGACTCGTTCGCGGGACAAATTGAACAAACCACTCACCTCTTCTAAAGTGTAAGGTTCCCCCGTCACCAAACCGTAACGCATCGCCACAATCTCTTTTTCCCGCTCAGTCAAAATATTATCCAACACCTCCAAAATATCTTGGCGCATCATCATCTCATTCATCTGAGATTCTGGAGATTGCGTTGCATGATCTTCCAAAACATCTAAAAGTTCCGAACTTTCTTCCGAACCGATGCGGTGGTTGAGAGACAAAGATTGTCGGCGTACTTGCTGGAGGTAACGAAGTTGTTCGGAAGTAACTTCCATGTCTTTAGCAAGTTCAGCTTCGGTGGGATTGCGTTGGAGCGATCGCCTCAAATCCCGATAAACTCTTTTTAGCTTATTTAACTGTTCGACAATGTGAACCGGCAAACGAATCGTCCGCCCTTGATTGGCAATTGTCCGCGTAATTCCTTGGCGAATCCACCAATAAGCATAGGTAGAAAACTTGTAACCCTTCTCAGGATCGAACTTTTCGGCGGCTCGATTCAAACCCAAAGCTCCTTCCTGAATTAAATCGAGAAAAGGTACGCCCCGATTGAGATAGCGTTTGGCGATGGAAACCACCAAGCGCAAATTAGAGCTAATCATTTTCCGTTTCGCCGACTGACACTGATACCGGAAGCTTTTCAGTTGAGTTTCGCTCAAACCCATAGCCGCGGCTAGTTCAGCTTTTGTGGGAACTCTTGCCAATTCCTGGTTCAAACCCTTTTCAAGTTCCTCAAGGGCTACCAATTCTTGAACGCGACGCGCTAACTCTACTTCTTCGCTAGCGCTCAGCAGAGGATAGCGAGCCATTTCCTTGAACAAAGCTCCCACGGGATCGTCGGCAGACCAATTGTTGTATGCTGACGATCGACTTGAAATGGGACGATCGATCTCGATGTCCTCATCTTCGGCGATCGCAAGTGAGGCTTCCGGTGCCACCGCAAAACTGCCTAGGTCAGATTCTGCCATATAGTGCTTGGTGTCCCTGGGATGATTTGAAAACTATCCCTTCACTTTAACCAATTTAATCCGAAATTCCCAAATCCCCAATCCCAAATCAATTAGTTCGAGCCAACAAAGGAGCTGCTTGCAATAATTGCTGAGTATAAGGGTGCTGTGGATTACTAAAAATATCCCTAGTCTTGCCAATTTCCACAATTTTTCCAGCATTCATTACCGCAATCCGATCGCAAAAAAACCTCGCCACCCACAAATCGTGCGTAATAAACAAATAAGTCAAATTAAATTCCTGCTTCAACTCCAACATCAGTTCTAATACTTGAGTCTGCACGCTGGCATCCAGCATACTCACCGGTTCGTCGCAAATAATCAGTTGTGGGCGAGTAATCAAAGCCCGGGCGATCGAAACCCGCTGCTGTTGTCCTCCCGACAATTCCCCCGGATAGCGGCCAAAGAAATCCTCCCCAGGAGTCAAACCCACCCGCTCTAACATTTGGATTACTTGTTTTTTAGCTTCATCAGCATTAGCTAATTTGTGAATAAATAAAGGGTCAGCAATACTTTGTCCGACAGTCATCATCGGATTCAAGCAAGCGTGGGGGTCTTGAAATACCATTTGCATTTGGCGACGGTATTTCCTCACAGCATTGCTACTAAGGGCTGTCAAATCTATGCCTTCAAATTCCACTTTGCCACCCGTAGCAGGAATTAGCTGCAAAATCGTCCGTGACAATGTACTTTTGCCACAGCCAGACTCCCCTACAAGCCCTAGGATTTCCCCACGTTCTAGCTGGAAATTAACATTATCTACGGCTTTAATTACCTGTCGATTCCTCGAAAATAACTGATCTAGTAAATTGCTTTCTAAACTGTAGTGCTGCTGCAAATTCGTCACAGTCAAAAGAGGAGAATTGGATGAAGACTGAAGCTTAAAATCTGCTTGTTCTTTTCCTTCTTCCTTCTTCCCTCTTCCTTCTTCCTTCTTCCTTCTTCCTTCTTCCTTCTTCCTTCTTCCTTCTTCCTTCTTCCCTCTTCCTTCTTCCTTCTGAATGTGCAAAGCTGCTTTTAAGAGCGATCGAGTATATTCGTGTTCTGGCTGTTGAAAAACCCGATCGACTGGCCCAGTTTCTACGACTTTGCCGCCGTACATCACCGCAATGCGATCGCAATACTCCGCCACCATCGCCAAATCGTGAGAAATCAACAAAATAGCCGTTCCCCGTTGGGCGCAAAGTCGCGTTAATTCCTGCATAATTTGGGCCGCTACAGTCACGTCCAAACTCGTCGTTGGTTCATCCGCCACAATTAATTTAGGATCGAGCAAAAGAGCCAAAGCAATTGCCACTCTTTGGCGCATTCCGCCACTAAATTCATGAGGAAATTGCGACCAGCGAGACGCCGGAATTTTCACAGCTTCCAGAATTGCGATCGCCCGTTTCTTAGCTTCAGCCTTAGACAAATTCGGTCTGTGAGCTTGCAAAGTTTCAACACAATGTTGACCAACAGTCATCAAAGGATCGAGACGAGTCATCGGGTCTTGAAAAATCAAAGCCACAACTTCGCCCCGAAACCGTCTGAGTCGCGACGCATTCATCTCAAACACCGACTCTCCCCCAAAACCAACTCGCCCCTCAATCAGCGTCGAATCCGGCAACAAACGCATCGCCGCCCGTCCCAAAGTTGACTTGCCGCATCCAGATTCCCCAACTAATCCCAGCTTTTCCCCCGGTTGCAGAGTCAGGGAAACCCCATCAACGGCCCAACCAGATTGGCCTCGCCGCTGAGGATAAGCTACTCGCAGATTTTCAACGGAAAATAGAGAATTGGTCATTGGGAATAGGGAATGGGTAATGGGTAATCGGTAATCGGTAATCGGTAATTGTTAATTGGTAAGCTGTTCAGCCTTTAAATTGAATGTCAAAAAACAATTCGCCGTCTTGTGGGGTGGGTGTCCTGCCCGCCCTCAATATGCAATTTCAATGCACAACAGCTTAATCAGTAATTGTTAATCGGTAATTGTTAATTGTTAATCGGTAATGGTTGCGATTTACCAACAACTAAACATTAGTTTTTAGTCAACTAGCAATTAGCAATTAGCAATGCCCAATTCCCAATTCCCAATTCCCAATTCCCAATTCCCAATTCCCAATTCCCAATTATGACTAAATTTCCCTTCGCTTCAATTCAGCTCTGCGCAATATGTAAGTAGCCGCACAATCTGCGTGCGGATGATCCGCTAAAACTTCCGCGAGTTCCAGCACATATCCGGCGATGTCCGGCCCCAGTTTCTCGGTAAGCACTTGACGTTCGCGAGAAGCAAGTTCTTGCACGCGGGCCTTCGCTTGCCAATTTGGAGAAAACATTTTGTCAATCTCGGTGTGGAATCCCAGACTTTCGAGAATGTCCCACTCGCCGTTATCGCACCAAATACCCCCGCACAGCATACACCGCTCTATGTAAAAGGGGATTCTACTGAAGGGAACTTTCGCCCGCGACAGATAGTGACCGTCTTCGGGACACAGGGCTGCTTTGCTGTCGTAGGGAGACGGCGTAAATTCTATGCCGAGAGTGCCTGTCGCCTGTGGCTTATCGGATTTGTTGTACCACTGGCTCTGCTCTTTCTGCCAAGCTTCGTATTCTCTGCCTGGAATCCAGATACCATAACAGTTGGGACACCACTGCACCGACATACTGCCGGCTAAGGTGCCGCCTTCTAAGTTGGGATGTTTACATTTTGGACATTCCACCGCTTTATTTCTCCTTGCCTTCTCAATTCGCGATTAATTCAGTTGTTAATTCTGTATCTGGGCGGGCCCTGAAGAACCAGAATTTTTTTGCAGCAGCGCGCCACAGTAGCCAATTAGGGTGTTAAGCCGCGAAATCGCCGCAGTTTGCCTCGCCTCTGCTGTCGCTGGCTGGCGCGACGCTTGCAAAAACGTGATGTCTGTCCCCAATATCCGTAGTTGCTTGTGTATTTCCGTCAGATAGGACTGCTCTGGGGGTGTTTCTGAGGCGTCTAACTCACCGCTGTCGGCTCTCATAATTTGATTTCCGAAAAATTGTTGCACTTTTCTGTATTCGATCGCCAGCGCGGCCCGATCCAGATTATCCTGTGCAGCGGTTCTTTGTAGCTGTTCGAGTGCTTGCTGTAATTCTTGGTAGCACTGGCGGCGTTCTTCGGACAATACCATGATTTTGTAAACAAATTTTTATTTATAATTAAAGTAGACATTAGCTTAAAATTTGCTCATATTAAAAGAAGTCCTGGATTTTTGCAGCAATTGCCTGTTTATTGAGAAATTTTCTCGATCGAGAAAGCTCAAAGCCCGATCGCGATCGGGCTTTGAGCAATCGCGTTGGCTGTTTTAATGTCGATGGCTTCTTTCAAGTACAACTGCCCAAACATTCTGATCTTACTGGATATGCGCCCCGCAGTCGTGACAATAGTGTCACTATTTTTTCTTCCCTACGAAGGGGGACGATTCGGAATTAGATAGGTATAGTTGACAAAAAAATAGACTATTTTTTTCAATTGCAAATTGTGACGATTTATTAGTTTAGTATATCTAAACACATAATTTCGGCAATTCAACCAAAAACGGGCTTTCAACCATTTGTATTTCTAAGTTTTAAAGGTGTACCCCATGAACGCGAACACTCTAACTCCCTCTTCCTCGATCGATCCTGCTGTAGTTCCCGATTGGCTGCAAGAATGCCTAAATTGTCGATCGCCGCAGCCCGCCGATCCAGTCCCTAACCCGAATTGCCTGACTGACAACAGCTTAATTTGTCGTGCCTTTGAATTTGCCCGCGACTTTCACGAAGGACAATACCGCAAATCTGGAGAACCTTACATTTGCCATCCGGTGGCTGTCGCTGGAATACTCCGGTATATGGGCGGAAACAGCGTCATGATTGCCGCCGGTTTTCTCCACGACATTGTGGAAGATACAGATATTACTCTCGAAGAAATAGAACAGCGATTCGGCGCGGAAGTGCGACAGTTGGTTGAAGGTGTCACTAAGCTTTCTAAGTTTAATTTTTCTAGCAAAACAGAGCGTCTTGCTGAAAATTTCCGCCGAATGTTCCTCGCGATGGCTAAAGATATTCGCGTCATTGTCGTCAAACTGGCAGACAGGCTGCACAACATGAGGACTTTGGAGCATTTGTCCGAAGAAAAGCAGCGCACCATCGCCCTGGAAACCCGAGATATTTTTGCTCCTCTGGCGAACCGTTTGGGTATCGGGCGCTTTAAGTGGGAATTGGAAGATTTAGCGTTTAAATACCTGGAACCGGAAGCTTACCGCGAAATTCAGGAATTGGTAGCCGAGAAGCGAGGCGATCGAGAAACTCAACTCGCAGAAGTCACAGATAGTTTGCGAGAAAGACTTGACAATTTAGGCATTAAATGCTATGAAGTCAGCGGTCGTCCCAAACATTTGTACGGGATTTATGGGAAAATGCACCGGCGGCAAAAAGGGTTTAACCAAGTGTACGATATGGCTGCGGTGCGGATCATCGTAGAAACCAATGATGACTGTTATCGGGCTTTGGCGATCGTCCACGATTCTTTCCGCCCAATTCCCGGCCGTTTCAAAGATTATATCGGTTTACCAAAAGCCAACCGCTATCAATCTTTGCACACCGGAGTAATCGGCACCAGCGGCCGCCCCATCGAAGTCCAAATTCGCACAGTAGCAATGCACCACATTGCCGAATACGGCATTGCGGCGCACTGGAAATACAAAGAAACAGGCGGTTCCAACACAACAGTTACCGGCGACGACGAAAAATTCACCTGGCTGCGACAACTGCTAGAATGGCAAACCGACCTCAAAGACGATCGCGAATATTTACAAAGCATTAAAGATAACTTATTCGACGAAGATATCTACGTTTTTACTCCTCACGGAGACGTAATTGCTCTCAATAGCGGGTCAACTTCCGTAGATTTTGCTTACCGCATTCACACAGAAATTGGCAATCACTGCACCGGCGCCAGAGTCAACGGGCGGATAGTCACACTAGACAAGGTTTTAAAGAATGGCGATATTGTAGAAATCTTGAACCAAAAAAATGGCCATCCGAGTTCCGACTGGCTAAATTTTGTCAAGACAAACGGAGCAAAAAACCGAATTCGCCAGTGGTTAAAGCGATCGCACCGAGATGAAAATCTGGCTCGCGGGCGGGAATTGCTGGAAAAAGAATTAGGTAAAAACGGCTTAGAATCCTTGCTAAAATCTGAACCCATGCAATCGGTTGCTCAGCGGTGCAACTACCACAGCGTCGAAGATTTAATCGCCGGTTTGGGCTACGGCGAAGTCACTCTAAATCTCGTAGTAAATCGACTACGAGATTTAGTAAAAGTGCAGCAGAAAATTGAAACTGCTCCCGGAGGAACCCAGGAATCGCCAATTCAAATACCTGCATCGACGACACCGAAACCCGCACCGAGTTCATCTCCGAGTAAATCGCCGATCGCAGGTGTGGAAGGATTGCTGTACCATTTATCCGGCTGTTGCTGTCCGATTCCCGGCGAAGCAATCATTGGAGTTGTGACTCGCACACGCGGCATTTCGATTCACCGCCAAGGTTGTTCAAATGTCGAAAGCGTACCGGGAGATAGGTTAGTTCCGGTGAGTTGGAATTCGAGCGATCGCAATGGTAGCCGCCCGAATACTTATGCTGTTAACATTCAAATTGAAGCTCTCGATCGAGTCGGAGTTCTTAACGATGTATTGTCGCATTTAAAGGACAACAAAGTCAACGTGCGCAGCGCTCAAGTCAAAACCTATCCCGGTTTGCCCGCATTAATTGACTTGTGCATGGATATCGAGGATAAGGAACAGTTCGAGCGGACTTGTATGCAAATTAAAAAGATGAGTGATATTTTGAATTTGCGCAGGCTGAGTGAAGGGACTTAAGTAACGGAGGACACGGCAATGCCGTTTCCCTACCCTCAAATAATCGTAGCACGGGCTGCAAGCTTGGGCGCCCGGAGAGGACACGGCAGTGCCGTTTCCCTACTCCTATTAATTGTAGGGAAACGGCACTGCCGTGTCCAGAGTTTGTATTATTCCGATGAAGAGAAGATTTGATATTAAACCCCATGAAATTTCAACTATTTTCACAGGTAGCATTGCGAGAAGACATCCCTAAGTATGGTCTAAAAAAAGGTGCTACAGCAACTATTGTTGAACATTACCAGATGCCTGAAGGTGAAGAAGATAGCTATAGCTTAGAGGGTTTCAATCTCGAAGCAATTACGGTTGAAGTGGCAGAGTCGCAGATACAGTCAAGTGTAGGGACACGGCAGTGGCGTGTCCCTACGGGGAAGCTTTGAAATCTGCTGTAGAAGCAATAACAACTGCTGTTTTGCAACGAAAGAAAATATTAATTACCATTCACCTTCCACCATTCTCCTATGAGAGCGACTCATCTTACGAAGCAAAACTTGTTCTTCTTCAGAGAGAGGTACTTCCCAAGCAGCATTAATTTTTTCTAACAGTTGTTGATTTTCGCGTCGGCGGATAAATTCTTTAAGCGTTATTTTATATCAATTCCGGCTGCGCCGGAATAATATAGAGGAGACTGCACGTGCCGTGTCCCTACAATTGATCGCGGTAGGGACACGGCACTGCCGTCTCCTCCGTCTCCTCTCCTCTGTTTACATCATTCCGATGCAAACGGATTTGATATTAATCATAATTTTGGCGGTGTTAAAGGCTTTGAATCGCCCAATTTTTGCTGCAAAAACTGCTGTGCAACTTGTCCCGCTTCTTGTTGTTGCTTATCAACTTGATAGTTGAGTTGACGCATATCTTTCTCAGAGATTTTCCCGCCCAATTCGGCGATTACAGGGCGCAATTCTGGGTATTGTTCCAAAATTTGCGATCGCACAACCGGCACTGCTTGATAGGGCGGGAAATAGTTTTTATCATCTTTCAACACCACCAAACCCAAACTTTGAATCAAACCGTCGGTTGTACTTCCAGCAATTACATCTACCTCTTTTTGTTCCAGCGCTTGATAAAGCAATCCTAATAATAATTCCTTCGGTTCTTCTCGAAACTTAATCCCATAAGTCTTAGCCAATCCAGGAAATCCATCTTCTCTATCTTTAAATTCTGGGCCGAAAGCAGCCCGCAGCTTAGGTGCAGCTTTTCCCAATTGCGAGAGAGTTTGCAAATTGAGTTTTTTCGCATCATCTCCCCGCACGATAATCGCAAAGCTGTTCTCAAATCCCAGCGGCTCCATCCATTCTGCCTTAAACTGTTTGGGATACTCTTGTTTGAGATAATCTAAAACTTTTTTGGGGTCAGAAATCGGTTTTTGTTTGAGTAAGTTGGCGTAAGCAGTACCAGTATATTCGACATACATATCGATTTTCCCTGTTGTGAGAGATTGATGGCAAAGCGAACCTCCGAGATTCAATTCACGTTCTACCTTAATATCAGTTTTAGCTTCAATATGGCGCGCTAGCATTTCTGCGAGGATAACTTGTTCGGTAAAGTCTTTTGAGCAGATGACAACTTTTTTTTGAGGCTTAGAGGTACATCCTGCTACTGCAAGCAAGCAAAGCAGCGAGCAGGAATAGAAAAAAAAATCGTACTTAGATATTTTCATAAGTTAACTGGTAATTGGTAATCATTCGGCTACATACCGCGCATTCCTTGAAAATCGTTCAGACTGAGGCTGTTTTTATTTACATCTGCATTTTACCTGACATCTTGCATCATTTTCAATAAGCTATTTAGGAACGGGCAAGATGCCCGTTCCACAAAAATTTAATGTTCTTGTGGAACGGGCATCTTGCCCGTTCTTGAAAATGATGCAAGATCGCACTTTACCCCATTTCCTTTGTCCTGTTGTAACATTTATTTATAGACATGGAGGACGAAAGATGGTAATCAGCGATATTATTCAGCAGCAGCGGCAATTTTTTGCGACTGGGAAAACTAAAGATGTCGATTTTCGGATTCAACAACTGAAACTGCTTCAAAGTGCGATCGAACTTAATCAATCACAAATCGTCGATGCTGTCAAGGCAGACCTGAATCGCCCGGAGTTTGAGGCTTATTTTGAAATCGCATCCATTGCCGAAGTTAAGTATGCCATCAAAAACCTCAAATCCTGGGTAAAGCCGAGAAAAGTGCCAACTTCGATCGACCAATTCCCCGCATCAGCCCGCATTTTTCCCGAACCTTTAGGCGTAGTTTTGATTATCGGGCCTTGGAACTATCCATTTCAGCTAATGATATCACCGTTAGTCGGGGCGATCGCCGCCGGCAACTGCACACTCCTCAAACCTTCAGAAATCGCCTCACACACCTCAGCAGTCGTCGCCGACATGATTGCCAAAACCTTCGATCCCGCCTACGTAACCGCCGTCGAGGGAGGCGTGGAAGTCAGCCAACAATTGCTAGCCGAAAAATTCGACCACATCTTCTTTACAGGCGGCACAAAAATCGGTCGCATTGTGATGGAAGCCGCCGCCAAACACCTCACACCAGTCACCTTAGAATTAGGTGGCAAAAGTCCTTGCATTGTCGATTCAGATATTCAGATTGAACATACGGCAAAACGGATTGCTTGGGGCAAATTTATCAATGCCGGACAAACCTGCATTGCTCCAGATTACCTGTTAGTAGATAAGAAAGTCAAGCCGCAATTTATGCAGGCAATTAAATCATCAATTATGGAATTTTACGGCGACGATCCGCAAACAAGTCCAGACTATTCGCGGATTATCAATCAGCGGCAATTGGAGCGTTTGAGTGCATTTCTCAAAGATGGAGAAATTGTCATCGGTGGGCAAACTGACCCAGAAAACAAGTATATTGCACCGACGGTTTTAGATAATGTTTCCTGGGATTCACCCGTGATGCAGGATGAGATTTTTGGGCCGATTTTGCCAGTTTTGGAGTATGAGGATTTCTCCGAGGCGATCGCCCAAATCAACGCGCGCCCCAAACCTTTAGCTTTGTATTTGTTCTCCAAGGATAAGCAGAAACAACAGCGAGTTTTGCGGGAGACTTCTTCTGGGGGAGTTTGTATCAACGACACGGTGATGCAAGTGGGAGTGACAACTTTACCATTTGGGGGAGTTGGCGAAAGCGGCATCGGGAGTTATCACGGAAAAGCGAGTTTTGATACCTTTTCGCATTACAAAAGCGTACTGCAAAAATCATTCTGGCTGGAGTTGCAATGGCGCTATGCTCCATACAAGGGTAAGTTGGATTTGATCAAAAAGGCGATCGGTTGATGTATTTTCACTCGTTTCCAGGCTCTGCCTGGAAACGCAGATCCGGAGGCTCTGCCTCCAATTTCCCTGCTAGAAAAGCGAGGCAGAGCCTCTAGACATGGGTTACCAGGCAGAGCCTGGAAACCAGTTAAATACTCGTTAAATACTCGTTTCCAGGCTCTGCCTGGTAACGCAGATCCGGAGGCTCTGCCTCCAATTTCCCTGCTAGAAAAGCGAGGCAGAGCCTCTAGACATGGGTTACCAGGCAGAGCCTGGAAACCAGTTAAATACTCGTTAAATACTCGTTTCCAGGCTCTGCCTGGTAACGCAGATCCGGAGGCTCTGCCTCCAATTTCCCTGCTAGAAAAGCGAGGCAGAGCCTCTAGACATGGGTTCCCAGGCTCTGCCTGGGAACCAGTTAAACATAACAAATCAAAATGAACGATAATTTACCCGAAATTTTAGCAGAACTCCGCCACTACTTTCAGCAATTGTACGGCGAAAGATTGGCGCAGTTAATTCTCTACGGTTCCCAAGCTAGAGGAGATGCCAGACAAGACTCTGATATTGATATTTTAGTTGTACTCAACGGCCCAGTTCATGCTGGTTAAGAAATCGCTCGCACCAGTGAATTTATTGCCACTTTGTGCTTAGATCGGACTGTAGTAATTTCGCGTGCTTTTACGTCCGCAGTACGTTTTCAGCAAGAGAAAAGTCCTTTCTTTTTAAATGTTCGTAGAGAAGGAGTACCGATTTGATACCAGAACAAATTGCTCTTTTAACAAAAGCTGGTAAAAGCTTGCGCGCCGCTGAGTTATTAGCAACTAATGAACTTCTTGATTTTGCAGCGTCACGAGCTTATTACACCATGTTTTATGTTGCCGAAGCTTTCTTGCTGGGTGAAGGTTTAACTTTTTCCAGTCATGCTGCTGTGATATCAATTCCGGCTGTGCCGGAATGATATAGAGGAGACGGCAGTGCCGTGTCCCTACCGCGATTAATTGTAGGGACACGGCACTGCCGTCTCCTCCGTCTCCTCCGTCTCCTCCGTTTAAGCTGTTCTGCATTTAAAATGCACAATCAAAATTTGATAAAATTCTTGTGGGGTGGGCGTCTCGCCCGCACAAAAAATGCAATTTAGATGTAGAACAGCTTATACAGCACTTTTCAGGTATGTGAGATACATAGTTTTTGTAGGGACACGGCAGTGCCGTGTCCCTACGGGATATTGAATGTACTTCATAAACCGGGAATCTGCTGTATCATTCCGATGAAGAGAGGATTTGATATGACTATATTTTCAGTCGCAAAGTAAACTCGGAGAAGTCAGCACGAAAACATCCCTCGTCCCCACCCCTTCCGATTCCGGTTTAATCGGCGTTGTAAAATGGAAAAATTCGTGGTCGTTAACTAATAGCAATTCTCCCGGATGCAGGACTTTATTAAACACAGGTTTCTCTTTTTTGGTCAAGTACAACTGCGTTTCCCCGCCAACTATATTGGTTCTGTCAACCGAGAAGATGCCGATAAAATCTGTACCATCTCTGTGAATTCCTTCTGGTGCGGGGTTGCCGAAATTGTGGGGCGAACAACTCGTCCTGATTTGATGGATGCCGATTTCTGCTTCGGGGTGAATCTTGCAGGAGTCGAAAAAAGCAAAAATTAGTTGTTTGAAATTATCTAGGGCGATTAGCCGATCGTCCAATTCGGCAAATTCCCGCCTGATATCACCCGCTATCGGATTGTATGTTTTGCTTTGAAACAAGTAGCCGTGAGGTAACTTAACTAACTCGTTCCCGTTGACGACAAACCGCGACAATCTCCGAGAACGATACTTTCCTTTGACATAAGGATCGATCGGCATATCGTCAAAAAATTTCTTGAACCCTTCCAGCTTAATCGAGTTTACTTTTTTGAAAGTAAACATGAAAGCATAGTCCAATTGAATGGATTCTAATACTGTTTTCATAGATTTTTCTCCATGAAGCCTTGCTCCCCTCTTTATTTTTGCATTGAGGAGGTGTATATTTCTACTCTAGCTCAGGTTTTGTGGAGATGTCGTAAAAAATACTACAAAAATTGCAAAGATTTCGTGAAGATAGCTATTAATTCCGCACTGCTTTCACCAGCGACTGACAGGCGCGCAGGAAGACAGCAACATCCGCCCCAAGTGCGACGTACTGAACGCCAGCATCAATCCACTGCTTGGCGATTTCGGGGTTTTCGGCAAAAGTACCGGCTGCTTTCCCTGCACTGCGGATGGTTTGCACGGCGTCTTGCATCATGTCGATGACTCGGGGATCGCGGACTTGGCCGGGAATGCTGATCGACTGTGACAGATCGTAAGGCCCTAAAAAAATCACGTCAATGTGTTGCACTGTCACAATTTCTGCCAGATTGTCGATGCCACCTTTGCCTTCAACATGAATCACAACTAAGGATTCTTCGTTAAGTCGATCGGTAATATTTGTACCTGCGGCGGTGTAAAGTCCTGCCCGCGTAGCAAAGGAAAGGCCCCGCGTACCCAGAGGACTGTACTTAGCACTTTTGACAGCGGTTTCAGCATCGATTTTGCTTTCGATTTGAGGTACTTGAACGCCTCCACTGCCGATGTCGAGAGCTCGTTGAATTTGTGGCCCGTCGTTTTTACGGACGCGGACAATGGGTGCAATTCCGGTACAGTCAGCGGCGCGACACAAATCCTCAGCAGCCAGCGGGTGCAGAGGCCCGTGTTCCATGTCGATAACAGCGAAGTCAAAGCCGGCATGACCGCAAATTTCCATGAATGCGGGATAGGCGCAGTTCATAAATAAACCGAGGACTGTTTCGCCTTGTTTGATTTTTTGTTTGAGTTGGTTTTGGCGCATGGGTAATACCGGAAAGTTATTTTTTTTTTGACTTTTGATGAATGCCGATGAACCCAGATTATTTTTAATAATACAGCTCGCAAATTGCAGCTTTTAATTACTTTATGTGGGTGCATCTCAATTTTTGCAAGTATATTCGTAGGGGCGAAGCATTTCGGCAGTAAATCTCTGGTTCTCACTAATAAATTGTCTGCCGAAATGCTTCGCCCTTACAAAATAGAGATACATCCCTTTATGTCAACAAAATCGATAAAAATTTTGTAGCTGCTTTTGCTTCTATTTTAAAAGGAATTAAGCACAAAAGCCAGCCGAACAGAAACATTCCTAGGATAGGTAAAAATATTGGCCCCACCGAGGGTTCGACGAACCAAGCAAATAAAGCAAACATTCCAATACTGCCAGTTGTCCACAGCCAAAGAAGCATAAATCCTATGACTAATTCATGTAAACTCATCCTAATTTTGATGGAACAACCGAACGGTTGAGAATGGATATCTCCTTTGATAATTGGGATAAATGAATTCCGGCCTGTGATGATGCGACTGATTCTGAATGTGTTCCCAGAAATTATGCCTTCATAAGGTTTGATTGGTGGTGGGCCAAAGGGTAGAGTTATTCTAAAAGGTTTGGGAGTAGTGACAACTTCGTCTAACCTCCGCAAAACTTCCGAAAAAGTTAGACTTGTGGTAATTGTTAAATTCTCAAAAGGAACCAATGACTTAAAAAATTTGACGATCTTGAGCATAATGTTTATCTAGTTGTTCAATAGTTGTTGGCATTAATACCTCTTATCTAACAAAGTTTACCCTAGCCGTATGCGAAATAACAGTATACTGCACAATAAACATTTGGATGTGATGAGTATTTTTCGCCCTATGTCTAAATTCATTCCAAAATCTTCGATGAAACTTCGACTGTATCTATTTTCGCTCAAAGGTCGATCGCTATTTTGCCTTAGCCTCGGCATAATTGCCGCGATTGCGATCGTTTCGCCAGTGTTTGCTGCACCTAGGGGTAATCCAGAAAAGCAAGAAACTTGCGACATTCTAGTAGCAGGCGGCGGACTCGCAGGTGCTGCTACGGCTTATGAAGGTTTGCTGGCGGGGCGCACAGTTTGTATGACTGAAATTACTGACTGGGTAGGCGGTCAAATTTCCGCTCAGGGAACTTCCGCACTGGATGAAAGAGATACTCAGCGATCGCTCTTATTTTATCCGCGCGGCTACCTAGAATTGCGGCGGCGAATCAAGGAACATTACGGCCGCCTAAATCCCGGTGGCTGTTGGGTTAGCTATTCGTGCTTCATGCCCTACAACGGCCACAAAATTCTATTTGATATCTTGCAGGATGCGGCTCAAACAGGCAAAGGTAAGCTGAAATGGTTTCCCAATACGGTGATTAAAGAATTAGCAATTACTCCTGCTGTGGCCGGAAATGCGGTGGGCGGTCAACAAATTAAAAGTGCGATCGCAATTCAACACAAACCGGCCGCAAACACTCCGCCAATTAACACCGAAACTCTTTCTCAGACTATCGAAGATGCCTATCGCTACGAAAATTCGGCGCGATTTAACAAAACGATTATTCGGTTTACTCCCAAACCACCTAACCAGTCAAATTCAAAACCTCGGGGTGCTGATTGGTTCGTTGTAGATGCGACTGAAACCGGGGAATTACTCGGACTTGCGGATGTTCCCTACCGTCTCGGAATTGACCCTCGATCTCCTCTCGAACCTTCTGCTGCAACTCCTGCCGGTGATACCTATTGCACTCAAGGTTTTACCTACACTTTTGCGATGGAGGCAACGAAGGAAGCGCAGCAGCATCAACTACCATCTTTCTATCAACAATATGCTCCTTATTACAGTTACGAATTGCAAAGGTTAGCTAGTTTTCCGCTCGTTTTCAGCTATCGCCAAATTAGGAGTATGAGACCGGATGAACCGCGCCCTTCTGACCCGAAACTATTCCCGATTTATCCGGGAGATATTTCGATGCAAAACTGGACTTGGGGGAATGACTATCGTCCTGGTTCTGCCCAGGATAATTTAATTTATTCCCGCGCGCAGTTAGAAGCAGCAGGTCAACTGCAACCGGGCGGATGGATGGGCGGTTTGCGCACAGAAACTTTGCGGCGCGGCGAAGAAAATGCTAAAGGATTTTTCTACTGGTTGGTAGCAGGAACTACTGACTCGCAGCTCGGAAATAATGTCAAAAAGCCTAATCCAAATAATCGTTTTTTGAGCGGGTTGGATTCGCCGATGGGGACGGTGCACGGACTTTCTAAGTATCCTTATATGCGGGAAGGCAGGCGGATGATTGGGCGACCGAGTTTCAATCAGCCTCAAGGTTTTACAATCTGGGAAGTTGATATGTCTCGGACTGACTTTAATACAGATTTTTACCGTCAGAATTTGTCGAAGGAAGAGTATCGGAATTTGTGGTTGGCTGTGGGTGGTTTGAATGCGCCGGCTTTGGCTGTGGGTAGTCAATCTGTTGAGGATACAAAATCTCGATCGCGCGCGACGATTTATCCTGACAGTGTTGGTATCGGTCATTATGCGATCGACTTTCACCCCTGCATGACCAACAGTCCGCCGGAAGCACCGGGAAATACTGAACGCGAAGGCACTCGCAAAGGTCAAGGACAAGCTTATCCGTTCCAAATTCCGCTGCGCGCCATGATTCCTCAAAAGATTGACAATATGTTGGTAGCTGGCAAAAGTATTGCTGTCAGCCACACAGCCGCTGCTGCTTATCGAGTGCATTCTTTTGAATGGTCTGCTGGTGCGGCGGCGGGAGTTACGGCTGCTTTTTCCCTGGAAAATGGGATTTTACCTGATGAATTGGTGGACGAATTGCCATCCCGCGAGCCGAATTTGGAAGCGTTGCAGTTGCGGTTGCAGCAAAACAATAATCCGATCGCATTTCCTGGTACTTCTATCTTCAATTCTTCTTGGCAAAATTGGAAGTGATATCAACTCCGGTTGCATCGGGATTAATATTACCCGAAATCAGGACACGGCAGTGCCGTTTGCCTACAATTAATCTGGCGTAGAAATCAGGACACGGCAGTGCCGTGTCCCTACAATTAATCTGGCGTAGAAATCAGGACACGGCAGTGCCGTTTGCCTACAATTAATCTGGCGTAGGGAAACGGCACTGCCGTGTCCTCGCTTGTCATTCCGGCGCAGCCGGAATTGATACAGCAGATTCCACGTTGATGAAGTACATCCCGGATCGATAAATCCCCGTAGGGACAGGGCATTGCCGTGTCCCTACAGAACTCCATAAACCTGGGATACGCTGTATGAGGAATGCACGACACGGGTTTCGACGCGGATAGACGGATTAACGATCAATCGTGCGAATTTCTGAGAAAAATATTAAGCTAGGTTAAAGGGCGATCGATCCTGAAACGTTTCACGATTCTCGCTCGCACAGGCTCTCCGGCCTGTTCCACAAAGAGTGAATTCCTTGTGGGGTGGGCCGGAAAGCCCGCCCATAAAGGGCTTTAGGACTATTTTACCTGCCCTCACAGTCCAAAATTACCAGCAAATCAATACATGAATATTTTTAGCAGTCTGCTTTCTGGGCCAACTAAAACACCGCCAGCCACAAAACAGCGTCGGGGCATTGAAATTAAATCGGAACGTGAAATCGAAATTATGCGACAAGCGGCCAAAATTGTCGCAACGGTACTGAAAGAAATTTCCCAACTTGTGAAACCGGGAATGACTACTGCTGACTTAGATACCTATGCCGAAAGACGCATCCGCGAAATGGGCGCAACTCCCAGTTTTAAAGGTTATCACGGTTTCACCGGATCGATTTGTTCTAGTATTAATAACGAAGTTGTTCATGGCATCCCCAGTGCCAAAAAAGTAATTCGGGCTGGAGATGTTCTGAAAGTAGATACGGGAGCATATTACCAAGGTTTTCACGGCGATTCTTGCATTACGATCGCAGTTGTGGAAGTGACTCCCGAATCGGCAAAATTAATTAGGGTAGCAGAAGAAGCTCTCTATAAAGGTATCGAACAGGTGAAGGCTGGAGCTTATTTGTTGGATCTGGCTGGTGCGATCGAAGATCATGTCAAAAGCAACGGTTTTAGCATCGTTGAGGAGTTTACGGGCCACGGTGTCGGGCGAAATTTGCACGAGGAACCGTCGGTTTTCAATTTCCGCACCCGGGAAATGCCGAACGTGAAATTGCGATCGGGTATGACATTGGCGATCGAACCAATACTGAATGCAGGTTCTAAATACACTCGGACACTGGCTGACAAGTGGACTGCGGTAACGGTTGACAATGCTATGTCGGCTCAGTTCGAGCATACTGTGTTGGTGACGGACACTGGCTATGAAATTTTGACCGATCGAACCAAAGTTTAATCGTTGCGGGAAAAGAATAGTTTTGAGTTGCGAGTTGTGAGTTGTGAATTAAAGATTAATCCAGTTTTAAATTCATTAATAAATCAAAAATTAACTCAAATCTAATTTTACTTCCTGCAACTATTAAATTAATATACAGCAGATTGCAATAGCGAGCCTGGTAGGGACACGGCACTGCCGTGTCCCTACAAAAACTGTATACTAATAACAATAATATTTAAATTCAGCTAAATCAAAAGATAGTGGTAAATTTGTAGGGTGCAACCTAAGCCAATACGGTTCAGTTAAGCCCGATTCCCCCTAGCCCCCCTTAAAGAGGGGGGAATAAGAACTTACTCAAAGTCCCCCTTCTTAAGGGGGATTTAGGGGGATCTCCGAGAAATAAACAGTTTTAACTGAACCGTATTGCGCACTACACACCTTATTATTAAAGTAAAAAGCAAAAGGTAACAAATATGTTAGCACGATTATTATTGGTAGATGATGAACCCGGCTTGCGGGAAGCGGTACAAGCTTATTTGGAAGATAGTGATTTTAAAGTTGAGGTTGCCAGTAATGCTCGGGATGGCTGGGAACTTTTGCAGCAGTCCAATCCAGATTTGGTGATTTCCGATATTATGATGCCACAGGTGGATGGTTATCAGTTTCTAAAGCAAGTGCGGGAAGATCCTCGCTACAAGGCTTTGCCGGTGGTATTTTTGACTGCGAAAGGGATGACGAGCGATCGCATTCAAGGCTATCAAGCTGGCTGCGATGCTTATCTTTCTAAGCCCTTCGATCCAGATGAGTTGGTAGCAATTGTCACCAATTTGCTGGCCCGTCGCGCAGCTGCTAAGCAGACAGGCGAAAATGCTGAAAGTCCCGATATTGCTGCTTTGGCAAGCCAAATGGCGAGAATTGAGTCCCTGTTGAGTGGGCGAAGTTCGATCGTCCAAAATGCTTCGCCAATTAAAATTGATTTAACTCCGCGAGAACAAAGTGTTTTAGATTTGGTTGCTCAAGGTTTGATGAATAAAGAAATTGCTCGTCGCTTGGAAACTAGCGTGCGCAATGTGGAAAAGTACGTCAGCCGCTTGTTTACCAAAACGGGTACTAACAGCCGTACTGAGTTAGTTCGCTTCGCTCTCGAACATGGGTTAACTAAGTAATATTTCTCTCGACTTTGCTGGCGGTTCGCGATCGCGCACACTCTAAGCTGTTCTGCATTTAAACTGCACAGTCAAAATTTGATAAAGTTCTTGTGGGGTGGGCCTAAGAACCCGCACAAAAAATGCAATTTAGATGTCGAACAGCTTATCTGTAGGGTGCGCAGTGCGCACCTTACCATTACTTGGGGCAGACTAGACCATTTTTTGGTCTTAATCTCTCTACGGGATAGCTACGCACGCGCCTACTTCTCACCCACTTTGCTTTGAGTCTGGGATTTATACTCACAAAAGTTCGGGAATTACTTAAGTAGAAAACCGGACTGTTTAAGAGTTTTCACGTAGTAAATAGAAGTGGGAACCGTTAACCGGATACCCTCAGTCAAGCAAACTTTAGGGTAAGTATCAAAAATCGGGTTATGTGTTGTCGAAGAACCAACGATAATTTAGTTTATACACGGAGAATAGCATGAGGAAAATTACGGCGAAACAAACGATAAGTGCAATGGTAGCACTGCCGATCGCACTAATAGCGGCGAATACAAATCAAGCTTTTGCCGCTGATACAATTCAGCCAATAGATTCTACTAACAAAGTGAAAGTTTATGACTTGAGCGAACAACTTAATTTAGCTATTCCCAGCTCAACAACAATCGCCATTGAAGAAAGCGAGGATTGGGATGAACCAGATTTTTCAGCTAACTTAGACATGGAGATTAATAAGTTTATGACAGCAAATTTTCAAGCTGTAATAGAGGAACCAACCGCCGTAGTTTATCTGAGTGCGGCCAGGGGCCAGTCAACCCGAGAATGCCGGATTTCGGGAATCTGCGAATAACCAAATCGGATTTTGTCTCGCTGTCAGAGTAAAAAATAAATCAGTAAAATTCGGTTAATCTTGCTGAGAATATACGAATAACAGAGTATGTATTTTTTGGGTATGGTTTAATTTCGATTACATCCGTTACAAAATCCGCTGCCAATCTTCCATCCGCTAAATCCGTTACAAAATCCGTTGCCAATCTTCCATCCGCTAAATCCGTTAAATAATCCGTTGCCAATCTTCTCTTTCCAGCATCTATCCCGAGCATAATTTCAAATATTAATCATGATTGATTCGCATTGCCAGCAAGACACCGCAGCACAGCAAAACCAAAGTTCGCTGCAAACCCTCTCCCGGACTTTGAGAATGTCTCAGGGACAATTTTCGCTGATTTTGGTCAGGTGCAACTACAGTGCGATGAGAGAAGAAATTGTCCAGCAATTACGGGAGAATTCTGGGATCGAGATTCGAGAAATTGTCCTCCCCACATCTGTTAAAACTCTTTACACGACGATAGAAACCGAAGTTGCGGATAACCAGCCACCAGCTTTAATGGTGTTTGGATTGGAGTCGGTAAGTGCGATCGATCGCCTGCTGACTTCTACCAACTACGTGAGGGAAGAATTTCGGAATAATTTTCCGTTTCCGGTGGTGCTGTGGGTGACAGACAAAATCTTAAAAAAACTGATTCGGTTAGTAACAGATATCGAAACTTGGACGACAACTGTTGAATTTGTGCTTGGCCCAGACGAGTTGGTGGATTTTCTGGGCCAAAGTGCCGATCGCATTTTTTCCAACATTTTAGAAACTGGCAATTGGAGTTTAAGTAATTCTGCTATTCTCGGAGCCAATTCTTTGACTGAATTAGAGTCAGCCAGCCAAGACTTGCAAACTTACGACATTACCTTAGAACCAGCTATCGAAGCGAGTTTGCAATTTATTCGCGCCCGACACGAATATGCTTGTCACCGCATCCCGGCGGCGCTTGAGCTATATCAAAAAAGTCTCTATTTTTGGCAAAATCGAGTAGCATTGATTGGAGAAGAAACCGAATTTAGTCACTTATTATTTACCGTTCATTCTGCACCAGTGTTAGAGGGAATTCTGCTATTCCAAATCGGGCTTTGCTACCGCTTCCAAGCAGAACAGCATCGCAGCAACAACCGCCCTTACTGGACGGAAGCTAAGAATTATTTTCAGGAATGTATTGATGTTTTAGAACGTGCCGGAAAGTCGGATGCCGTTGGTCTATTCATCAATCAACTCGGCGAAGTATTGCAGCATTTAGAAGATTGGGATGCACTGTGGAATTTAGCAATCAAAGCTCGGAGATTACATGAAAATATGGAAAATTCAACAGTTAATTTGGCTCAAGATTATGGCTTTTTGGCTAAAGTAGCCTTAGAGCAGAAGAACTGGCAAGGGGCGAAAGAATGGGCTTTAGTCGCTTTGGAGGTGCTCAACTCGAATTTAGAAGCGACACACGGAACGCCTGTAAAGTCGCAGCATCAAGGCTTGTATCTGTTGATTTTAGCAGAGGCCCAGAGCGAGTTGGGCGAGATAGAAGAGGCGATCGCCCATTTGGAGATTGCTCGCTCCGAAACCGAACCTTGTTACAACCCGCAACTGTATTTGCGCGTTTTAGAAGTTTTGCGAGGAGTTTATTTTCAGCGTGGAGAATATCTCGCAGCATTTCAAATTAAGCAAGATTATCGATCGGTAGAACATACATATCGGTTCCGAGCTTTTATTGGAGCCGGAAAGTTGCAGCCGCACAGAGAAACGATTAATCCCGCCGAAACTGTTGTCGCCACTGATACTATTGCTGACGAAATTACTGCTTCCGGTAGAGAACAAGACCTCAATCGATTGATCTATAGGATGAACAATACCCCAGACAAACTAACAGTAATTTACGGTCAATCTGGAGTTGGTAAAAGTTCAATTGTCACCGGGGGATTAGTGCCGGCTCTCAAACAAAAAAAGATCGAAATGCGGACTGTTTTGCCTGTAGTTCTGCAAGTTTATAACAACTGGCCACTGGAATTGACTAGACAGTTATCTGTTGGAAAAGCTGAAATATTCGATAGCGAAATTTCCGAAGCAGCAGGCGCAGTCAAGGAAAGTCTTATTGCGGGATTTAACGGCGTTGAATCTGGGAAAAATGAGGATAAGATTGAGCAATCGCAGCCTGTAGAAGTAATCGTAGCAAAACAGGCGATCGAATACGAAAAAATCATCCACGAGTTGCAAATAAATTCAGAACATCTCGTAACTATTCTGGTATTTGACCAATTTGAAGAATTCTTTTTCGTGTGGAAAGAGCCAGCAGAAAGACAGATATTTTTTGACTTTTTGCGGGAATGCTTGAAAATCAAATATTTAAAAGTCGTCCTGTCTTTGCGGGAAGATTATCTGCACCATTTGCTGGAATTTTCACGACCCAAAAATCAGGCAGAATTTATCAACAATGATATTTTGGCGGACATTCTCAGCAAAGATATTCTGTTTTATTTGGGAAATTTTTCGATGGAGGATGCGCGATCGGTAATTCATACATTAACTGAACGATCGCAGTTTTACCTAGAACCAGAGCTGATCGAAGAATTAGTCAAGGATTTAGCTGGAGAATTGGGAGAAGTCCGCCCGATCGAACTACAACTCGTCGGCGATCAACTGCAACAAGAGGACATTAGAACTTTAACTGAATATCAGGAACTTGGCAACAATCCGCAACAAAAATTAGTCGAAAGATTTCTCGAAGAAGTCATCAAAGATTGTGGTTCGGAAAATGAAGGAGCGGCGCGCCGAGTTTTGTATTTCTTGACCGATGAAGATGATATTCGCCCTCTAAAAACCCGCGCCGAATTAGCCTCAGATTTAGCAACATTTGCCGAATCTGATAAGTTAGATTTAGTCTTAGAACTGTTAGTAAAATCCGGTTTAGTTTTTCGGTGGACGGAACTACCGGCAGAGCTTTACCAACTCGTTCACGACTATTTAGTTAGCTTTATCCGCCAGCAGCAGGAATTAGATAAAAATGCCGAATTTGAGGAACTGCGAAAGCAAAATCAAATTAACCGAGATGAAATTGACCAAATTCGCAAAGACAGAGAGCGAGATGCTTTGCTGTCGGAAGCTAGAGACAAACAGCGTCAAGCCAGAGACAAACAGCACGAAGCGGAAGCTCAACTTTACCAAAATCGGAGATGGCAATTGCGGGCGGCGATTCTAGGATTGCTGGTACTCGGAGGCGTTTCGTGGATGGGATTCGAGCAAGCAAAGTTAGCAGAAACAGCGCGCCAAGAAGCAGAAAAAAATCGGACTGACGCCCTAAATTCGGCATCCGAAGCTTTGGTGCTTTCTAATGAGAAAAATCAATTGGGAGTGTTGGAAAATAGTATCAAAATCGGTCGCGATTCTCTGAAAAGTACAGCGCTACCTGTCGATACTAGAAATCAAATTACTGAGAGACTCAGACAAGCAGTTTCTGGGGTGCAAGAACGCAACCGTTTTGAGCAGCATGGCAAGTCTGTTTTGGATGTGAGTGTGAGTCCCGACGGCAATTCAGTTGCTTCGGCAAGTGCTGACAAAACTGTTAAGTTGTGGAGCAAAGAAGGTAAGTTATTAAAGACTTTTAAGCACCCTGATACTGTGACGAGTGTTAGTTTTAGCCCGGATGGAAAAACGATCGCTACTGGTTCTGCCGATCGTACAATTAGAATTTGGCAAGTAGATAACGACCAAAGTGCGATCGCCACTTTATCCGGCCACACCGATAGTGTTACCAGCGTCAGCTTCAGCCCCGACGGCAAAACCCTAGCTTCCGCGAGTCACGACAACACCGTCAAAATTTGGAACCTGACAAGCAAAAAATTGCTGCAAACCTTAACTGGACACAAAGACTGGGTGCTCGGCCTCAGTTTCAGTCCCGACGGCAAAACAATAGCCTCAGCAAGTGCTGACAAAACTATCAAACTTTGGAACCGAGAAGGTAAAACCCAGAAATTTGCAATTAATCCCAAAACATTAACCAAACATTCTGACATTGTTTACAGCGTTAAATTCAGTCCTAACGGTGAACAAATCGTCTCAGCCAGTGCCGATACCACCGCCCAAATATGGAACCGAAACGGTAAAGAAATCAAAACTCTTAAAGGACATAACGATCAAGTTATTAGCGCGAGTTTCAGTCGCGACGGCGCAAAAATTGTCACCGGTAGCGCTGACGATACGGTGAAAGTTTGGAGTCCCAGCGGCACTTTATTGAGCACTTTTCGAGGACATCAAGACGACGTGAGGGCAGTAAATTTCAGCCCTGATGGTACTATTGTTTCCGCAAGCAAGGACAAAATGGTGAAACTTTGGCAACCAGAAAGCACTCCGTTGAACAAGATTTTGTCGGGACACGGAGACTGGGTTTACAAAGTTAGTTTTAGTGCGGACGGCAAAACAATTGCTTCTGCTAGTGGTGACAAAACGGTGAAACTTTGGCGTACTGATGGCAGTTTATTCAAAACCTTAATAGGTCACAAGGAGGCTGTTACCTGGGTGAGCATTTCGCCCGACGATCAAACTGTTGCTTCTGCCAGTAATGACAAAACGGTGAAACTCTGGAATCTAGATGGTAAACTGTTAGATACTCTGAACCATAGCGGGGTTGTTAGAAGCGTGAGTTTTAGTCCAGATGGCAAGACAATTGCGGCCGCAAGTGCCGATCGCAAATTGTACCTCTGGCGCTGGAACGGTTCTAAAGCAACAATGCTGGCAAAACTCGATCACAGCAATCCCGTAATTAGCGTGAGTTTCAGTCCAGACGGCAAAACTATTGCGACTGCTACGGCTGCTGACAACAAGGAAAGCGGGAAAAAGAATGCTGTTGAAATTACTGGAGAAAAGAGAGTTTACCTCTGGCAATTTAACGGTTCGTCGGCAAAAATTTTGAAAACTATCTACCACGAGGATAGCGTAAAAAATGTGATTTTCAGTCCAGATGGTAAGACTATTGCTGCTGCTTGTGCTGACAAAAAAGTTTACTTGTGGGGGTTTGATGGCAAGGTGGCAAATTTAACTGAAAAACTCGACCATACCGATACTGTGGAAAGCGTGAGTTTCAGTCCAGACGGCAAGTTGATTGCGGCGGCGAGTGCGGGAAATACTGTTAAACTGTGGAATTTTGACGGTAAGAGGGCGCTGCTATCTAAAACTTTGGAATCGAGCGATCGCGTGTTGAGTGTTACTTTTAGTTCTGATAGCAAAACTCTAGCTTTTGCTAGCAGGGATCGGACTGTAATTCTGTGGCCTTTGGAGAATTTGGAACTGAATAATATTATTGCTCGGAGTTGCGAATGGGTGGAAGATTATTTGCAGAATGACCCAAATGTCGCTGAGGGCGATCGAATGCTTTGTCTTGGGTATGGGAAGCAGACATTAAATAAGGGCAAGCGGTGAAATTGACAGCGGTAAGTTGCGGGCTGCGCACCCTACATAACTATATTTTGCTAACTCTCATCAACATAATTTTATGGAAAAATTCTGTATATGTCTCGGCGGTGCGCTACTCGCTGACAAATTAAAGCTTTTGTCGGTGCATCAACTGTGAGTCCAATACGGTAGTCACCAACACGAATTTTATATTTATCTGGATAACCTTTCATTTTTTCCAGATATCCTAATGCAAAGGGATTGTCTGATTCTAAGAATTGAAAAACTATAGGTTCTAAGCTATTACGCATTTAAAATAGTATTGTAGGGTGCCACGGGCCGCAGCGTTTCCCTTGCCGGTGGAAGCGATCGAGCTGACGCACCCTACAGGCCTACCCCTACAAATTTATCTGAATCATTTAGGATTGCTGTATACCAAATTCAGAACCGAGAGGATGAAAAGATAGCCTATATTGTTGTAGAGTCCACAATTTTATTCGCACACATGAACCTAAATCCCCTTTATAAGGCCTAGCTTAAGAATGGGCATCTAGGGGAAACGAAACTTCTTGGAAAGAAGCCAGATAGACCAAAATTTTTAGTCGATAAATTTAGGGTACAATTCTAGTAATCAATTTCACTCCTTCCTCTAGCTGTCGATCTACAAACCTTTAAAAAAATCTATCTATTGGCTAATTTTTATGGCAGTAAATTTACTGTAAAATTCGAGTAATCAATTCAACCGCGAGGTAAACTCTATGGACACCAACTCCCAAAATATCCAACCTCTTCCGCCCTTCAACGAGAAAAACGAGGAAACGCCAGAGATCGGTGGCGGTTTGCCCGTAATTGAGTTTTGGGCAGAACATACATTGTCCCTGGAAGGCCCCAAACTTTGGAAAACTTTGCTGCACAAAAGCGCGTGTTTGTCCTGTTCTTGGGGTACTGGCGGGCAGAAAGGAGGCTTTACGAATGAAGAGGGCGAAAAACTTCAGCGCTGCATGAAAAGTGTGGAAGCAATCTCCGCTGAAATTAAGCCGGCTATCTCAACTCAAGTATTTAAACAGCAGAGTATTACCCAACTTCAGCTATTAACTTCAATGGAATGCGACAGGCTGGGAAGGTTGAGTTTTCCGATGATTTTGCGCGCTGGAAAATCGCATTACGAGCGCATTTCTTGGCAAGAAGTTTATGAAATTGCCGCTGATGCTTTTCGCAAAACTCCCGAACGAGTGGCGTCTTACAGTTCCGGTCGCTCCTCGAACGAGGCAGCTTTTCTCCTGCAATTGATGATGCGAGCGATGGGTTCTAATAACTTAGCAGATTGTTCGGATCTTTGCCACGCTCCATCAACAACCGGGCTAAACAAGATGTTTGCTACCCGCACCTCGGTAGTCAGTCTCGAAAACTTGAAGCAAGCAGATTGCGTCGTGCTCGCGGGTGCGAATTCTTCCTACAACCATCCCCGCTTGATGAACGAATTGATTAAAATTCGCGAGAAAGGCGGTAAAATAATTGTAATTAACCCAATGATGGAAATCGGGTTAGTCAAGTTTGGTTCTCCGGCATTTCCCGTCAAGTCGCTCATCCCAGGTTCCGATATTTCCTCGCTCTACTTGCAACCAATTCCCGGCAGCGATACAGCCTTATTTCTTGGTATTCAAAAGTCTGTAATTGAACAAGGATTGCTGGATGAAGCATACTTGCAAGCTTATACAGAAGGCTGGGAAGCAGTAGTGCAGCACGCCCGTGATACTGCTTGGGAAACTATTACTGAAACTTGCGGCGTTTCCCAAGCAGAAATTGAGGCCGCAGCCAAAATTATCGGCAATTCAAAGCGAGTTGTCTTTGGTTGGGCGATGGGAATTACTCAACACGATAACGGCGTAGATAATGTTTTCAGCATTGCCAACACTGCTTTGATGACGGGAAATGTTGGTAAAGAAGGGGCTGGATTAATGCCGGTGAGAGGACACTCAAACGTCCAAGGATTCGGCTCTATGGGCGTGACTGTGGATCTGAAAAAAGAAATTCAACAAGCTTTGGAAAAGTTGTTGGGACGTTCTCTGAGTCCTGTTAAAGGCTACGAAACTCGATCGCTCATTGAAGCAGCAGATGCGGGCAAAGTCGATACACTGTTGTGTCTGGGCGGTAATTTGTATGGGGCGAACCCAGATTCAACTCAGGCTAAACGCGCTTTGGGTAAAATTGAAACCATCATTTACCTGGCAACTAAACCGAATTTAGGGCATTTTAGCGGCTTGGCAAAGCACAATACAATTGTACTTCCCGTGCTAAATCGCTTTGAAAATCCCCACAAAACAACGGTGGAATCTGGGAATAATTTTGTGCGTTTGAATGATGAAGGTGAAACTCATCTCAAGAATGCCGATTTAATTCCAGAAGTTGAATTTTTGACGGAGTTAGCTAGTAGAATTCACGGCGAGTATCCCGTTCATTGGCGCTTACTTCAAGACACAAAATACGTGCGGCAACTAATTGCTCAAACTATTCCTGGTTATGAAAAGTTAGGGACAATTGATAAAACAAAGGAGGAATTTACAATCGGTGGTCGCATTTTTACGGAACCTAAATTCCCTACTGAGTCTGGGAAAGCGCAGATGTTTGTCGCGCCTTTGCCAGTCCTGAAATTACCGGAAGCGAAAGAGTTTGGAGTGTCGGAATCAACCCAGGGTATAGTTGTGGCATTGATGACGGGACGTAGCTATTCTCAGCACAATACTGTTGTCTACAAAATTGATGACAAGTACCGGGGAATGCCGCACCGCAACTGCATTTTGATGAATCGTGCGGATGCAGAAAGTGCTGGTTTGCATGAACATCAGCGGGTGACGGTGCAGGGAAATGTGGGGAAAATGGCAAATGTTGAGGTGATTTACGGGGCGGTTCGTGTGGGTGCTGCTTTGATGTTTTATCCTGAAGTTAATGTGATTTTTCACCCGCGTGTTGAAAGGCGATCGGGCACGCCTGCTTATAAGCGCGTACCTGCTTTTGTTTACGCGGAAGCATAAGGTTTGCTGTGAAAACATCTATATGTAGGGTGCGTCAGCGATCGTTATTTTCGCAACAAACCAACAATTTCATACTGACGCACTCCTCGAATAAATGGTGCGTCAGTATAAGACTTTTTGTGCTGATTGAAAATGTCAAACCTGACGCACCCTACTACTAATTTTTGTGAATGCAAAATCGGGCATTAACTCTTAATTTGCAATGCTCTACCGCGCCAAGTCCATCCCCAACCTGTTTCGGTTTTAATCGCAGAGCCGATCGCAATTGCCGCCACTAACGCTCCTCCCAAACCTCCCAACCACCAGTATTTCGTCGAACAATCGGAAATCTGGGCACCCAAACGGCGCAAATTGTACTGTTGCCAAATTACAAATATTACTAAGAAGGAAGAAGGAAGAAGAACCCCCCCCTGCCCCCCCCAAGGGGGGATGGAAGAGGGAAGAGGGAAGAGGGAAATTAGCTGTTTTAGAATAATGAATAATCCGATCCACGGCATCGGATAAAGAAAGAACATAATTGCAGCCATGTAAACCATCATGCCCCAACTGCGATTAGCACCGAGATACAGATTCTTTGTCCAGCCTTCCCACAAGGCGCTCCAAGACCGATACATTCGCACAAATGCTAAATTTGACCCGGCATAAAGTGCGAGCTTTAAACCCGCACGTTTGATGCGCCTAGATAATTCCACATCTTCGACAATTTCGGCAGCAACTGCTGCATGGCCGCCGATTTTATCGTAGGCCGATCGCCTAAATAGCATAAATGGGCCCGCAGCAAAGGCACTGTCTGTAGTCGGATCGTTGACGGCAGTAAAATCGAAGCAAACTGCTAGGTGATTGAACATTAACGGCTGTACTAACCACTCGGCAAAACAGTCACAAACCAGTGCAGGCATACAGGTCAATAAGTCTATTTTTTCGGTTTCAACTGTTGCAATGGCAGTTTCGATTGCCCCTAGTTTGAGCCGCACGTCGGCATCGATAAATAATAAGAAGTCTCCGGTTGCTACTTGCACGGCTTCCGCGCAGGCCCAGTTTTTGCCCGCCCAATATTGGTTGGCAGGTCGCGCCTGACCTGCTAATATTTTGAGGCGGGGGTCATTGAGCTGTTGTTGGAGTGTTTGGGCGATCGCCAGTGTGTCGTCTGTCGATCGATCGTCTACAATCAAAACCTCTAGGTTGTCCACAGACAGCGACGTGCTCTCCAAAATGGCGATCGCGCAATCCCGAATATTCTCTGCCTCGTTGTACGCTGGTACGATTACCGAAACTTTAGGGAACTGAGCATTGGGTAGCGATGACTGTTGAGTCGGACTTGTGCCCGTTCGAGGTGCGTTTGTGACCGATCGGCGCAAATTCTTAGTGTAGGCTGTGCTTACGATTAGAGAAAAAATTAGCAGGGTTAACAATATCAAAGGGAGCTGACCTCAAAATTTCGGTACACGATTTGTCTCCCTAAATATTAAAAAATATTAAAACAAAAAGCTAGTCGATCGCCCGAAAAGTTATTTCGAGCGCCTCAAGCGCTATAATTTGTGAGCATCTTTCGGCTCGCCCGCAACAAGGGGCAATACCCCTCACCCAGTCAGCGACCGAAAAGCCAAAGATAGATATCAGTCAAGAGAGGATATTGTAATGGGCGAATTTGTGACAGTCGATGTGTTAGCGGACACCATAGCGGTACTCGGTGCTTTGGGCTTCTTCTTTTTGGGATATCAAGCCTTGCAGATGTTGAAAAGATAAAGTATGTCAGAAGTTGAAGGAAGTTCGGCAACGAGCAATGTACGGGATGTAGCGGAGGTCAGAAAGTTCGGCAACGGATTCGTAAGGGCAAATGTAGCGGACGTTAGGAATAATGAACAAGGAATAAAGAAAGAAAAAACTATTCTCTTTGGCCCAATTCCCAATGCTATAAAGGCCCAATGCCCAATGTCCAATGCCCAATGCCCAGGAGCAACTAAGTTATTATCATGGTGAGCCAACTTTTAGATGGACGCTATCAAATCATTGAAGTCATAGAAACAGGAGAATTTGGACAAACCTATCTGGCCAAAGATACTCGTCGTCCCGGAGAACCACAGTGTTTTGTCAAGCACTTGCGTCCCGGTACCAGCGAACCAAAATTAATTAATACTACCCGCCGTCTTTTCCAAAAAGAAGCAGAAGTTCTAGAAAAGCTCGGTCAACACGACCAAATTCCTCAGCTATTTGCTTATTTTGAAGAACACGAAGAGTTTTTCTTAGTTGAATCTTTTGTAGCGGGTCATTCCCTATCAACGGAGATTGTACCTGGGAAACCTCTAACAGAAGAACAAATGATTCCTTTGCTGAAGGAACTGTTAGAAATCTTAGTGTTTGTACACGGACAGGGAGTAATTCACCGAGATATTAAACCTGCCAATTTAATCCGCCGCTATTCAGACAACAAGTTAGTTTTGATTGACTTTGGCTCGGTGAAAGAGATTCACATCGCTCAAAGACAAGCGCCGGTAACTGTGCGGATTGGTACGCTGGAATATATGCCGATCGAGCAATTTCAATATAACCCGCAACTCAACAGCGATATCTACGCTTTGGGGATGATTGGCGTCCAAGCTATGACGGGTTTACCCGCTTACGATTTGCCGAAATTGCGGGATTTGAAAAATTCTAATAGAGGCGAGATTGTTTGGCGACATTTAACTGTGTGCTCCCAAGCGCTGGCCGATGTTTTGGACAATATGGTGCGCTACGATTTTCGGGAACGCTATCAGTCGGCGGCGGAAGCTTTGGCGGATTTGAGGAAAATTGGCGATCGATCGCGGGCGCGGGTTCCCAAGCTGACAATATATCGCGAAGAGGTCGATCGACGCAGCAGCAGTCGCGGTGACATTACAGTCGTCGGTCGGAGAATATTAGATGAATTGCGCGTTAGTTTGGAATTGCTCCCAGAAGAATCAGAGGCGATCGAAGATGAAGTATTGAACCCTTACCGCAAATACAGGGAAAAAGGCGAACGCTACGAACAATCGCTGCAAGAAGCCATGCAGCAAGAATATCCTTTTTCTGCGGAAACTCGCGAAGAATTAAAACGCTTACAGCAAATTTTAGGACTTACCGACGAAGATGCCACCAGAATTGAAGAGTTAGTCGTTCCTAAATCTTTATTCGCGAAATTGTACAAGGCAATTTCCATAGTTTTGGAGGGACACCGCAACCCCAACTCCAACCCCAACCTGCCACCCGCCAGCAGCACTCAAATCGAAGTGCAGACAAGTTCGGCGGTATCCCCAGAGGTTAATGTGAATGGAAAATCCGATTTGTCGTTAGCGCAGCCCGCCCCTACGGGGGCTGCGCCAACGGAGAGGATCGCCCCTACCGCAGCAATTGTCCCCAAGGAACATCGCAAATTCAATCCTTATCTTGCCGGGGCAACAATTGCAGCACTCTTAACTGCGATCGGCGGAATTTACGGATATCTCAAGTGGCAAGAAACGCAGCAGCGAGTGCAGCAAGAATCCCAACAACTCAGTCAAATTGAAGCCCTTTATACCGCCAGCAATTATGAAGGCTGCATCAGTCAAATACCAACAGTTGCCAACACTTCCAGCAGCTATGTGTCCGCTCAAAAGTTACAGGAACAGTGCCAATTAGGCCTGCGGTGGAAAAATGCCAAAGTCAAAAACTTCGCTCAGCATTCCGATGCAGTTGGGTCTGTTGCTTTCAGTCCAGACGGCTTAATGTTAGCCAGCGGTTCAAAAGACAAAACCATCCAAATTTGGGATTTAGCTACAGGCAAATCGATCCGCACTTTTCCCGGAGATTCATCCACCATTTGGTCAGTTGCTTTTGACTCAATCGGTACGAAACTTGCGACGGGAACTGGTTTTTGGAGAGTCATGTTGTGGGATTTGAAAACAGGACAAGCAACTCGCACTCTTGACCACACTGCTTCTGTTTGGTCTGTCGCTCTTAGCCCCGACGGACAACTGATTGCTAGCGGCAGCGGAGACAAAACCACGAAAATTTCCGATGCCACAACTGGCGCTTTGATTTACAATTTGCCTGACCATACAGATTTTGTTTATTCTGTGGCTTTCACTCCCGATGGCAAAAGTTTGGTTAGCGCTTCTAAGGACAAAAAAATTACAATTGTTGATGTAGCAACCGGGAAGTTGCTCAAAACTCTTGAGGGACACGGCGACCAGGTGAGGTCGGTTGCTGTGAGCCCGGACGGCAAGACAATCGTTAGCGGTTCCTACGATGAAAGTATTAAAATCTGGAATCTCGAAACTGGAGATTTAATGCGATCGATCAAGGGACATTCTGATGATATTGTCTCGGTTGCTATCAGTCCAGACGGGAAATTCATTGCCAGCGGGAGTAAGGATAAAACTATTAAAATTTGGGATTTGGCTACCGGAGAATTGCTGAATACTTTGACGGGACATACCGATGAAGTTTATGTGGTGACTTTTAGTCCAGACGGCAAAACTATTGCTAGCGGTTCTAAAGACAATACTATTAAGTTGTGGCTGAGGTAATCGGAAGTTCGGCAGCGAGCAATGTACAAGATGTAACGCAATACGGTTCAGATAAGACCGATCCCCCCTAGCCCCCCTTAAAAAGGGGGGGGACAAGAAGTTACTCAAAGTCCCCCTTCTTAAGGGGGATTTAGGGGGATCTCTGGCGAATTAACAGTGTTAACCCAAGCGTATTGGGATATAACGGATGTTGGGTGATGATTTTGGGGCGCAAGAAACGGTATTGCCATGTCTTCTTCCGTCCAGGAATGAATAAGTCAGTCAACAGTTAACAGTCAACACTCAACAGTCAACACTCAACTGCAATGAAGCTCGTTTTTTAAGGTTTTGGGAAAGTACCAAGAAGGCATTTCTAATTCGTCCTCAGTTGGATAATTTTCAGTTGTATCCTCTCGAATTTGAAAAAAGTAATAAAGATTAGCCACCGTTAAATCGGATATTTCTTGCCAGTTCGAGGTAGCTAAAGCTTGATAACCAGTGGCGATCGCCTGCTGGCTGACATAAAATTCGTATTCCCGGCGGAGTTCTGGCTTGATAGCGAAGGCTAGCTGGTCGCGCAAGGATAGAAAATGAGACTTTTGCTTTAAACTTTCATAAAGTGAAGGTTCCGCAGTTAATGCCGCAAATGTAGTGTGTATGCTGCTTTTTAAAGTATCGCTGCTGCTAAGTTTATCTAAATTAGCTAACTGATGCTGCTCTTTCGGAGACAAAGTTTGCATCCAATCAATCTCATTTTGCCAAAATTCGATGACACTTAGATCGTGACCAAGAATCCTAGTAACTTCTGGAAATAAAAAATCTAGTTCTGATTCCGATTGACATCCTTTAACAACAGTGAGAATATCTTGACGAATTTTTGATTGGAGTTCTTTTAGGCGTGAACTCACCGTATTGTGGGCCCGCTGTAACTGAAACGTGACGCCGATCGCCAAATCGATCGCCCAAGCACATTCCATTTGCCGGAGTTTTCCAGCAGAAGATAGCCCGTCTAATAAACTAAAATCGTCATAAATTTTCAAAGCTTCAAACAGCATATCCCGCCCGCTATTAATTTCGGAATTCCGAAGTTTTAGATCCGGGACTGTCAGCGCTGACTGGCAGCGTTTGACAGCCTTAGAAAAAAGATCGTAACCGTTAACCAATTTCTGACGGTGCATTTCAAAATTAGAGTCATGAGCCACCTTAAAAATCTGCTGAATCACCTCTACTCCCCGATCTTTGAGGATGTGTCTGAGATCGATAAACCCGTCTTTGATTTTTAGCTTTTGGTGCTTGGCTTCTTCCCTTATTTTTAATACTTGGTCAAAGTTTACTGCTGATAAAACTGTGTTCGATACAGCGCCAATACCAATTACAGCGGCAGTCGCCTGCATCACTGCCAAATTAATTTTCAGACAGTTAAGCATTCTGTATATTTTTTGGAACCCCTGATGACTTTGAGCAACCTGCAACGGTACCAGTGTCACGTATACAGGAGCTACCAACGGCTGTACGGGGCCGCCTCCGGCTAACTGTGCGAGCAATCCTAGAATTCCGCGATCGGATAGAGTTGCAGTTGTTGATTGATAAAAGATTTTTGCGATCTCCACAAACTCCCCTGTCACCGGATCTCTAGCTGCGGGCAGCAATTTTCCTGTTTTGGCTTTCTGCTGTATGAGGTTCCCAGTATTGAGTCTAGCCTGAGTTGCAGGGGTGAATAGATAATCCATGTTGTGACTCAGTTTGCATTCAAAAAGGCAGATGTTCTGTATTGTATGCTATTTAAGGAAAGGAGGATTGAAAGGAAATGAATGAGTATCTCAAAGTATTCCAGGCTATTACCCAGTTTAGCGATCGATTGTTGGCAGACGAATATAAATCCGTGGAGATTAAACAGTCAGCTACCCACCTCAGCTTAGATGTGGAACCTTGTATTGAGGAAATTAAGCAATCTGCCCTGAGACTCAAGGGGTTACTTCAGGTATGTTTCAAAGATGTATCTCAGGCTGAGGATGTCTGGAATAGCAAGCCGAGAATTGCTTCAGCATCTCCTGTTGAAGTGTGGGAGCAAATTGGCGAATTAAGTGGATGCGATGTCAGAGTTCGCAGTTTAGGAAAACAGGGCAAGTATGATGCTGTTCTTAAAGTTCGTAAATGCTGGAGCGACAAGACTACAAAGTTAAAAAATCAGTGGTTTTTGTGGGATCAAAAAAATCAAGTCTTTCAAAAAGATACTATCGGTTTTTTTGACAAAGATAATTTGCACAAAGAGTTGCGGAATGAAGTTGATTACCAGGCAGAACGAGCGATCTTGATTGTGGAGAATGAACTAAATTTAATTTTTAAAGAATTACAATCTGTTGATATAGAAAAAATTGAATTTTGTATTGAATGCTTCGATATCAGCAGTCAATTAAAATTTAGAGAGCGACTGCAATCAATAGGCGGCGAGATTGTGTCGAAGTTTACGGAACCTTTGAAGTATTTGCCGGAATCCTATGCGAAGACTTTTAAAGAAACTTTAAAAACTCCTATAGAAACTCTAGTTCATAAAAGCAAAGTGGGAATTAGTTTGACCGATTTTGAAGAGTCTTGTAAAGTGATTGAATCGATCATGGATAGTTTGATTTTAGAAATTTTTGATGAGCGGATCGAACTGGCAATCAAAACACTTGAAAAAGCGATAATGTTCTATAATAATTTTTTAGAAAAGCAGGCAAGGTACCAGGAAGAAACAGCGGAACAGCGGTCTGCGGAGAAAGATTGGATGGAATGTCAGCGGCAACAACTCAAGGAAGTTGAGCAATATATTGAAGCAGTTATTGGTTATTAGTCATATCAATTCCGGCTGCGTCGGAATGACAAGCGAGGACACGGCAGTGCCGTTTCCCTACGCCGGATTAATTGTAGGGACACGGCACTGCCGTGTCCTGATATCGGGTAATATTAATTCTGATGCTAACGGATTTAATATCAGTTGTTAGTTGTCAGTTGTCAGTTGTTAGTTGTGATTAGCTTTCCAGTTAACAGTTAACAGTTAACAGTTAACAGTTAACAGTCAACTGACTATTGATATTGACCGTTGATTTCGTAAACGATCGCCCCAAAAGACGCCAAACTAGCTAAAATCAGCATCCCAGCGGGCATGAACTTGCGAGTTTTTACAAGCCGTAAAATAAAGACTACTACTAAAACAGCGGAGATGGCTGCGGCTAATGTTAAACCCCAACTTTGTCCCATCAGTTGTGCGGTGCCTGCAAAAATCAGCAGCGAACCGCTAATCAGCCCGGAAATCAGCGAGGCTTGACTTTTGGCCTTGATGTAACCCATGATGCCCCCAACCAGTGTTAAGATGCCGTAGCCGATCGCCGCTGCTGTACCTAAATTCATTTCTAATCCTCAAAATTTCACCCTTTGCATCTAAATTTATACAGCGCGACCTGCAACTAAGGTCACAAATTGTTAGAAAATTTATTAAACCCACTCAGGATATCTAACTGTTATACAATTGCCATTATGTCAGCCCTAAATTCTGGTGCGATCGCCCAAATCCGTTACCTCCAGCGCCAAGCAGCATCCCTACTGCTATATCAATCGGTTCTCAAAAGCCCCGCAGGTCAAGCTTTTCTCGACTTGCTGCAAGCCCTCCACCACAGCGAAGTCAGCGGTTTTGACTGTCAGGTAGCTTACGGCAACTGGTTTAAAGTTCAGGCTACTAAAAATCTAAGCTGGAAAGATGCTCTGATTTCCCAAATTCTCAAAGACGAAAACCCGTTTTCTCGCCTAGCTCAGCAAACAGATTTTGCGAATTTGCCTTCTGCTTTGGTGGAGGCCGCCCGACATGATTTAGAAGTGCTGCAAAATATTTACGAATGTAGCAGCGAACAGTTGAGCAAGTGGGTACGGGTAGCGGGTCAACTTGATGCAGTGCCTCCGATTTGGCATTCAGAAACTGTACCGAAAAACGGCGATTTGCCACTGCACGGAAAACTCGAAAAATGGTCGAGTGCTACGGAATCTTTGGCAGTTTATTACCGACAATTTGGTACGGGTTTGTTTGCCCAATATCGTGCATTTCTGTGGCGAGGAGGGCAGTTGGCAAGTATTTCGCATCCCGATCGCATAAATTTACAAGAGTTAGTTTGCTGCGATTGGCAACGCGATGCTTTGGTTAAAAATACGGAGTTTTTGCTGGCTGGTTATCCGGCTTTGCACGTCTTGCTGTACGGGAGCCGCGGTTCTGGTAAGTCTTCTTTGGTAAAGTCGCTATTAAATGAATTTGGCGATCGCAATTTGCGCTTGATTGAAGTATCTAAATCTGACTTGCAAGATTTGCCGCTAATTGTGGAACAGTTGCGCGGAGTTCCTCAAAAGTTTATTATTTTTGTAGATGACCTTTCCTTTGAGGAAGATGATGATGCTTTTAAATCTCTGAAAGTAGTTTTAGAAGGAAATGTCACCGCGCGCCCTCAAAATGTAGTTGTTTACGCGACATCTAACAGGCGGCATTTAATTCGAGAGTTTTTTGACGACAGGCCTCGCCCCAGCGATGGAGATGAAATTCATGCTTGGGATACTGTGCAGGAAAAACTTTCATTTAGCGATCGCTTTGGCTTGACTTTAACTTTTGAACCTGCCGATCAAAACACTTATTTAACAATTGTTCGACATCTGGCAGAACTTGCTGGAATTAAACTCGCTGCTGAGGATTTGGAACACCGGGCTAAAGAGTGGGCCACACGTCGAAATGGGCGATCGGGCAGGACTGCGCGGCAGTTTGTTGATTTCCTAAAATCAGATTTAGCTCTGTTTAACAAGTAGATATCCTGTGCTGGGAGTGCGGATTTTACCCGAGATATGGGAAGGCAATAAATCCGCCTTCCCAACACCGGAGGCTGCAAAAAAAATTCTTAATTTTTTCATAATTTTATCGATAAGAAATAACTAACAAGATTTGATATAATTGGCTAAATCCCCAAAAAAACTCCAAAGCCAGAAGCCTCGGGACTCCATAGATCCACCACTAAATAATGAGGAAAGTATCATGGGTTTATTTGATAAAGTATCGCAGACTCGCCAACAAACGGACGTAACGTTAGGGCCTGCTGAAGCATTTGCGGCGATCGCGCTAATTGCCGTAGCAGCCGACGGTTACATCAATGACAGCGAAAGCAAAGCGATTAGCATGACGCTAGCTCGGATGCAATTGTTCCGAAGCTATCCAGATGACGTGATGAGAAAAATGCTCGATCGGCTACTGATGATTCTGCAACGTCAAGGAGCTGAGGTACTGTTTAATGCGGCTTTGGCGACACTTCCAGACGAACTTAAAGAAACAGTTTTTGCTGTAACAACTGATATCGCTTTAGCAGATGGCGAGATTTCCCAACAAGAAGAACAACTTTTGAACGATCTTTACGGTGCATTAGAGCTTTCTGAAGAAGTAGCACTCAAGATTATAGACGTGATGTTGATTAAAAACAAAGGTTAAAAAATTAGAGTGAGGAAAAGAATTATGAGTTTTGAATAAAATAAAAATAATATTTTTAACTCAAAACTCATAACACTTCTAGAGTCATTCCGATACTCAGGAAAGCTAACGATTTCTACATCCAAGACTGTCAAAACTCAAAACGCCTTTAAATGTCTTTTAGTTACACCCGCACTGTGCGCTTTCAAGATACCGATGCTGCTGGAGTCGTTTACTTTGCTAACGTTTTGGCGATGTGTCACGAAGCTTACGAGGCATCTCTAGCAGCCTCGGGAATCAACCTCAGAGCATTTTTCAGCAATCCCGAGGTTGCTTTTCCGATAATTCATGCTAGTGTAGATTTTTATCGTCCCATGTTTGCCGGCGATCGACTGACAATTCAGTTAACGCCCAAACAGGTTACTGGCGATGAATTTGAAATTGCCTATCAAGTATTTTCTGGAGAAGTTGTAGGAAAAAGTGCAGCAAAAGCTCTTACTAAGCACGTCTGCATTAATGCAATTAGCCGAAATAGAAAACAGCTATCTGAAGAATTGATGCAGTGGCTGAGGGTATTTGAGATTTGAAATTTGAGATTGCTTCTAGATTTCAATAATAGCAGGGAATGACGGTCGAATTTCTTTTTTGTTGATGGTCTTTTCTAAGTTTTTGATATTATGCCAAATCGTAATTATGCCATAGTGGGCACGGGAGCTTTAGGCGGATTCTACGGTGCTAGACTGCAAAAAGTCGATTTAGAAGTTAATTTTTTACTACGCAGCGATTACGATCGCGTCAAAAAACACGGCTTGATTGTCGAGTCTCCCGAAGGCGATTTCACTCTCCCGCAAGTCCGCGCCTACCACGACGCACGTAAAATGCCTCAGTGCGACGTAGTAATTGTCGCGCTGAAAACAACTCAAAATCATTTATTACCGAAAATATTGCCTCATCTACTAAAGGATGATGGCGTAGTTTTAGTTTTGCAAAATGGACTAAATACAGAGCCGGAAGTCGCTAAAATTGTGGGTGCAGAACGAGTGATTGGTGGGCTATGTTTTCTGTGTTCTTATAAAGTTTCACCTGGTCATATCTGTCATCTAGATTACGGATCTATCACCTTGGGAGAATATACTGAAGATTATAAACAAATAGGTATTACCAACAGATTGCACCAAATTGCTAGCGACTTTAGGCGCGCTCAAATTCCGATAAAACTGAGTGGAGATTTACTATTGTCAAGGTGGAAAAAGCTGGTTTGGAATATTCCTTATAACGGGCTATCTGTCTTGTTGAATGCGAGAACAGACGAACTGATGGCCAATCCCGATACTCTGATTTTAGTCAAGGAAATTATGGCGGAAGTGATAGCGGGGGCCAAAAGTTACGATCGCATTATCTCCGATGACTTTATTCCAGATATGCTCGACTATACTCACAAAATGAAGCCTTACCGTACGAGCATGAAAATTGATTATGATGAATCGCGGCCGCTAGAAGTTGAGGCGATTTTTGGCAACCCAATGCGAGTGGCTGAACAAGCGGGAATTAAGTTACCACAAATAGAGGTACTTTACCGAATGTTGAAGTTTGTGGACGCGCAAAGACGAGAAGCAGAGAGAATGAGAAGGTTGTTAGGTGTCGATTAATTAGTAATTGGTAATTGGGAATTGCTAATTGGGCGGGGCGGGTTTGTGAGATTTCTCACTGGTGTTGTAGATATCGGTGAACCCGCCCCTACATGAATTACTGTCAAATCCGGTTAATACTATCGATTCATTTGAGATGACACGATCGCAATTTCTTGTAATTGATCTCGATTGACTTTTTCTTGAGAATTTCGGGGTAATTTTTCTACCAAAATCCAATTTTTCGGATGCTTAAATTTGCTTAATTTATCTGTGATTGCTGCTTGTAAAGCTGTGACAGTAACTTCGGAATTAGCGGGAACGTAAATGGCTGTAACGACTTGACCCCAATGTTTGTCTAGTAAACCAATTACAGAAACATCAGCTACTAAATTAGTAGATTTAATGGCTGCTTCGACTTCTGCCGGAAATACGTTTTCACCGCCGGTGATAATTTTATCGCTGTTGCGTCCGACAATATTTAAGTAGTTGTTTTCATCAAAAAAGCCCAAATCGTCTAATTGCAAATATTCGCGATAGCCAGATTTGTCTGGATAATAACCCAAGGCTAATGATTTAGCATTTAGTGCAATATTTCCAATTTGATTATAACACAATATTTCGCCTTTTATACTGCGGATTGTTACTTGAGCATGGGGTAAAATTTGACCGGAACTGTTATTCCCAGCGAGAAAATCTTCAGGTTTGAGTGTCGCAATTTGCGAGGCGGTTTCTGTCATGCCGTAAGTCAGCGCTAATTTAATCTGATATTTTCTAGCTGTTGCTAAAAGTTCCGGCCAAGCGGGAGCACCACCCAAAAGTACGGTATGAAATCGGGAAAGCCAATTAGCTGTATCTGGGTTTTGCAGCAGGCGTTGCAGTTGAGTTGGTACTAGGGAAATGAAAAATTTTTCTGGTTTGATATCGTATTTTTGACCAGTTTCTAATTCTTTGAATGGCTGAATTGCCAGTTTCCCCCCGGTAGTAAATGAACGCATGAATTGCATTAAACCGCTGACGTGGTATAATGGCAAAACGCAGAATGAGTTAATTTTTTCAACTTCAAAGTAGTGTTGAAAACCTTGTACTGATGCTGTGAGTGTTTCCCAAGTGTGCATTGCAAAACGGATTTTTCCCGACGAACCGCCGGTGGGAATCATGATTAATGGTAATTGGTCAATTTCCAGGAATTCCGGCGAATGGAATTCGCTACTACACGAACGAATTCCGCCTTCGCGGACTGTAATTTGTCCTAAAATTAAGTCTGGTTTCACTAAATCGAAAACTTGTTCCCATTCTGATTTTGCCCAGTTGGGATTGCAGAGAAAAATCTGGGATTTGGCGGCACAAGCAGCTATGAAACTGGCAATGAATTGTACGGGTTCTGGTTCTGCTAGGAAGATTGTCTGCGGTGTTTGCGGTGGTTGATTTTGGGTTAATTGCTGAAATGTACGATCGACAATTCGACCAATTTCGCAACTATTACCACCAATCAGCCAATTATCAGGTAATCTGGACGCGATATCTAGAATATTTGTTGTTATATTTGTTGCCATAGATGCTTTAACCAGGTTTCTTGATTGTCATCGAACCAGTCATCGATACCGAAGCCTAATGCTCTAGAATTAAGAGATAATTCTGTTGCTAAATTCAATGCTGCTTGTCTGCCGATTTGGGTTTCAAATACTGACGAAAAAACGGCATCTATGTTGTGGGTTTGACAAAATTTCCGCAGTTGGGATGGGGAACCGCAAATGGCTGGCTTGATGACGAAGATTCCCCGCCAGCCTTGATTGTAGCATTCTTGGATGCGATCGAGATTGGCGACTGACTCATCTAGCGCGATCGGAGTTGTGTACGCAGCACTCAATGCTAGCATTTCATCAAATTGTGTCACAGCTAACGGCTGTTCTAAAAATTCAATGTTTACCGAAAAGTCGGGAATTTCTAACATATTATCGCAAGTTTGCAGCCATGTTTCAGCTTGCGAGTAATTGAGTCCACCGTTGGCATCTAATCGCAAAAGTGCTTTTTCGCGATCGCCCAAATCATCCATTGCTTTTACTAATAGCTGAAAAATCTTTAATTCTTCCTCAATTGCAGTAACGCCAATTTTCCATTTAAACGTCCGAAATCCCTGTAACCAAAGCATTTGTAAAGCAGACAAAGACGCTTCTCCCGCTGGCAATAAACCGCTGTACCGATTATTTTCTTCCTCGTTCCCAAGCTCTGCCTGGGAATGGTTTCCTGGCGGCTCTGCCGCGTGTAAAATGGAGGCAGAGCCTCCGGATCTGTGTTCCCAGGTAGAGCCTGGGAACGAGTTAGATAGTGCCGACTCAAAGCCAAATTGACACGCAACTAATTCATTGGAAATAGCGAAAATAGTTTCTTCTGAAATATTAGCTGACAACTGGCTACAAAAATCTAAAGCTTGCTCAAAACTTTCGGAACCAAACCAACTCAAAGGGGCAATTTCTCCCCAACCAATTTGACCATTTTCATCATTCAGTCTCAGGATAATACCTTCTCGAATATCCCAAACTCCGTGACTTGTTTGCAAGGGGCGCTTAAACTTTCGTTGATAAGTCCGAAACTCGAATTGATACAGCATTTGTTTTTTAATTAATCATAAAATTGTCTCACTATTTCGACAAATTCATCAGTATTTTCAAAATGGATGTTGTGACCAGATTTTGGTACAATTTTAAGACTGGCTGCGGGACACAAATTTGCAATTTTAGTATTTATAGTTGTAAATTTATCATCATATTCTCCCACTAGCAAGAGGAGAGGGATTTGATTTTGTGCTAGTTGTGCCCAGAGAGAGGGCTGGTTGCCTGTTCCCATGTTGCGGAGGGATTTTGCTAATTCGATCGGGTTATTTGCTAAACGAGCTTCTAGGAGTCGATCGAAGTTGGGAGATTTTTTTAAAGATTGGAATAAAGGTCGATCGTACCAGTTGTATAAAAAATCTTTAAGGTTGCTATTTTCCAGCTTTTGTGCTAAGTGTAAATCGGATTGAATACGGTGCGATCGATCTTTTTCTGTCTTCAATCCCGGCGAGGCTGACTCCAGCACTACTTTATCGAATCTGTCAGGAAAATGCAATGTCATGTGCAGCGCCAATCGCCCACCCATTGAATAGCCTAATAACAAACATTTGTCCATTTGTAAATCATCTAATAAGTAGATCAATGCTTGGGCTGTATTGGTCATATTGTAGCAACTTTCATCGCCACTGACTCTTGTTCTTCCGTGGCCGGGAAGGTCAACTGCTAGACAGCAATAACTTTGAGATAGTAAGGAAATGACGCTGTTAAAATCTTGACTGTCGCAGGTGAATCCGTGGAGTAATAAAATTAGTGGGTAATTTTTGTTGCCAGTTAAGTCATAGTGAAATTGATAACTTTTAGATTTGTTTATATTTACAGACATCTAATTTCCGCATCGCCAACAGATATGACTGCCCCAAAACGAGTGAGAAGATCCATACCAAGAACACCATCTATACGAAGATTTGGTGGTATATCGTGGGCGAATACGTCAAAGTTTTCTATAAATTGACCCACGCAATTAAACCAACATACATTAATGACAGGAACATAGATTCTTCCTTGACCTGTAAAGATTTCTTGCCTGCGTAGAGGATTGCGTATATCATAACCTAGATCCTCTAATGTTTTAATTAGCAATATTGTGTAGCTGACCCCCGTATCCACAAGTAAACGCACCCGATACTCATTAGCCTCACCATTATTTCCACCAGTGGTTGCTTGCACCGCGAGCAAATTTTGTCCGTGACGCAACAAGGGGTAAGTTTTTTGATAATTTGACATTTTTGTTACAACATAGCTACTAAATTTTCAGGGATGGGCCCAGTGTATTCTATTGCGACTGATTTTCCCTTCCTTGACAAAGCATTATTGTACAGTAAATCGCGTTCCGGTGAGTGTGCTAAAACTGTACCTCGAATTACACTCAAATCCTCATCTAATTCAGTATAAGCAATTAGCACCCACTCGCTAGGATATAACTGGATAATTTCTTCTAGGGTCAAGATTGGGCTAATTTCTACTGGCGTACTCATGATTTACTTCTCCATGTTGTTGATTCAATATCAAACTGTTTGTAGGAAGGACTTTAGTCCCGATCGACTAAAATGCTAGAGACAGGACTAAAGTTCTTATTACAAACCATACTTCTATTTTACCGGAATTATCGACGATCGCCCAATCTACAAAACAAACCCCAACGCCAGCAGCAAACCGCTAGAAAAATGCAGGGTGACTGCGATAAACTTGGAGTTGCTGACTTTGGCTGGTTGGTCGTGATAATCTGTGACATGGCGACAAAGGTCGATCGCAAAAAACACACTTCCAAAAATCAACAGCGTCCAAACTGGGAACATTCTCAGCGACACAAACAGCACAGTCAAAGCATAAATGCTACCGCACAACCACTGCAACAATTCAGCACCTTTCTTTGTACCAAGTCGCACAATCGGCGATTTTTTACCCGCCGCCACATCATCCGCAATTTGGTGAAAGTGCGAACAGAATAAGATGATACTCGTAGTAATTCCCACGATTATCGAAGCCGCAAAATTAGTTGCCGACCAAGTTTGAGTTTGGCTGTAATAAGCAGCGGCGAGTGCTAGCGGCCCGAAGGTAAAAAAGCAGATAAACTCGCCTAAACCTTGATAGCCCAAACGAAAAGGAGGCCCTTGATAAGTGTAGCCGAGGGCGCAACACAAAACTACCAGTAAAATCACTGTTGGGTCTTGTTGCCACCAAGAAATAACACAGATTCCAGACACTCCGAAAGCTAAAAATAGATTAGCCAGCCAGAAAATTAAAGCTTTATTTCCGGTTAAATTGACCAAGGAATGTGCTTTATTTTTATCTATCCCGGTTTCCGAGTCAAATACATCATTAGTGAGATTCAGCCATGCTATAATTAAAATAGCTGACATTAAAAAAGTCGCAAAGATTGACGAATTAATCGTTTTAGTTTCGGCAAAGGCAATTGCTGTTCCTACGGAAATAGGAATCACAGCAACGCTGTACATCGGTGGCTTGATTGCCGCTAGCCACAGTTTACTATTTGGACGTTCAATTAACTTTGTTGTCATTATACAAACTTGATTCAATTGATAGCAGCTTAGTAATTTTACAATTTTATTGGTTAAGTAGGTGTACTGTGTATCAGGTTGAGTACGTGCGGGGCATCCATTCAGAGGCTGTGGGGGTAGTCAAACAGCGGAAGTAGCCCGTTTGTAAACGTTTGTGGGGGCGATCGACTTTTGCGACAGTTACCCGATCGATCTATAAAGTTTTGTGTCTAAATGTTTCGTGCGATCGACCTCTCGTCTGTTAATTTGCCCAACAGAGCCCAGTTGTAGAAGAAAACGCGAAAAGTGATGTTTGGCGATCGCCCTGCCGTGCTTAGATCGAAATAGGGGTTCTAGCGGGACAAACTCGCACTCTTTCTGACAAATCTGCTATTCTCGATTTAATGACAGTAATACCGCACCGTGCTAATCTTTTACAAGACCGCAATCAACTGCATCAGTTGCTGTTAGATTGCCAACAGTCTTTAACTGACAAATATCAAACAAAAATAGTTAGTATTTCTCAGGAGATTTACCCCCTCGATCCGCTAGCTGTACTGCAAGAGATTTCCGAACCTTGTCAGCGGCACTTTTATTTTGAAAAAAGAGACTCCATTCCAGACAAAAGTTTTGCAATTGCCGCCCTCGATTCAGCAATCCATCTCACCGTAGACGGAAGCGATCGATTTGCCTTAGCTCAAAACTTTATTCGCTCAACACTTGCCAATACGATTACCATTGGTGCAGAAAGATTGCCATTTAGCGGGCCTCATTTTTTCTGTAGCTTTGCTTTCTTTGATGAGAACATCTATGACAATTCTTACTTTCCGCCGGCTACCATATTTTTACCAAAATGGCAGATTTCTCGACAACAAGATAGCTGCATTCTTGTCGCGAATGCCCTTGTAGAAAAAGAGATAAACGTTAAAAATATCGCTGAAAATATTTGGCAAACTTTTGACAAAATTGCATCTCGCAAATACCCTAAATTAACTAATCATATCAATAACTCGATATCTTTCAAACAAATACCTGTAAATGATGCTAATCAATTTAAAACATCTGTCAAATCTGCCTTAGAATTGATCGAGTCTAAATATTTTAGTAAGATTGTTTTATCCCAAGCAATCAATGTGCTTTCTGAGACCAGTTTTAGCATCATCGATTCATTGAACAACTTACGCCTCAGTTATCCAGGTTGCTATGTATTTTCAACCAGTAACGGCAAAGGTCAAAACTTTATTGGTGCTAGCCCCGAACGCTTGATCAGCATTCACAACAATCAATTATCAACAGATGCTTTAGCTGGTTCTGCACCGAGGGGAAAAACGGAAGCAGAAGATGCGAATTTAGCGAAAGGTTTATTGCACAGTGAAAAAGATATTAGAGAACATCAAGTAGTGATTGATTTTATAGTCGATCGCCTGTCTAAACTCGGTATAACTCCCAATTTTTCCCCACTTCCCAGACTTCTACAACTATCAAACATTCAGCATCTGTGGACACCCATAACTGCTCAAATTCCGGCTGATATTCATTTATTAAAGATTTTAGCGCAACTGCATCCAACCCCAGCGGTGGCGGGCGTACCGAGAGATATCGCCCTAGAGCAAATTCGGCGCTGCGAAAGCTGCGATCGCTCTTTGTACGCAGCCCCCATTGGCTGGATAGATGCCCGTGGTAATGGGGAATTTGCGGTCGGTATTCGATCGGCATTAATTGATGGCGATCGGGCTATACTATATGCTGGTGCCGGTATTGTGGCAGGTTCGGAACCGGAAAAAGAACTAGCAGAAATTCAGCTCAAATTACAACCACTTTTAAATGCTTTGGTTTAGACTTATCGGCGGTTGAAACCGCGTCTACACAAACAAAGTCCGCCTGCGCGGACTAAGAAATTGACTCGTTACTGGGCAGAGCCTAGTAACGCAGATCCGGAGGCTCTGCCTCCCATTTTCCTAGTAATCAAGCGAGGCAGAGCCTCTGGATACGAGTTCCCAGGCAGAGCCTAGGAACCAGTTAAATACAAATAACAAAATGATTGATTTTCGCAATACAAACACTCTCTGGGCTTCAATATTAGCCGAAACTTTACAGCGTCTAGGATTAACTACCGCCGTGATTTGTCCCGGTTCGCGATCGGCACCATTAACAATAGCCTTTGCCCAGAATAACCAAATTGAAACTATTCCCATACTCGACGAACGTTCAGCCAGCTTTTTCGCATTAGGAATCGCCAAAAAATCTGGTTTACCAACCGCACTGATTTGTACCTCTGGAACCGCCGCAGCTAACTTTTATCCTGCCATAATAGAAGCCCGAGAAAGTCGAATTCCGTTACTAATATTCACAGCCGATCGACCTCCAGAACTCCGGGATTGTCATGCTGGACAAGCGATCGATCAAGTGAAAATGTATGGTAATTATCTCAACTGGCAAGTCGAATTAGCCATACCTTCTGCGGAAATAACAATGTTAGGCTATTTGCGCCAGACGATCGTGTATGCTTGGGATCGATCGCAATTTCCTACACCCGGCCCCGTCCACCTCAACATTCCCTTTCGCGATCCACTTGTACCTATCTCAAATATTGCTGTAGAAGCTTTAGAAACACAATTTGATATTGGAGATTTCTTTGCAGGATTAGAACCAATTGTTGCAGGAGAAACTTCTATTTTGGGGCAGGCATCTTGCCTGCCAATTTTCAGAGACGGGCAAGATGCCCGTACCACAATACAAGTTATTTACTCCACAATCCAAACATGGCAACAATGCAGCAGAGGGATAATTATTGCGGGTGTTGCACAACCTCAATTTGCCGAAAAGTATTGCAGTGCGATCGCGCAAATCTCAAAATTATTAAACTGGCCAGTTTTAGCAGAAGGACTATCCCCACTCAGAAACTACGCCCAACTCAACCCCCATCTAATTTCCACCTACGATTTAATCCTGCGAAACCGCGAATTAGCAGATAAATTAACCCCAGAAATTGCCATTCAAATTGGAGACTTACCCACAAGCAAAGAACTCCGAAACTGGTTAGACAAAACCCAACCAAAACGATATGTAATCGACCCCAGTCACCACAATTTCGATCCCCTACACGGCAAAACAACTCACCTGCGAACCTCCCCAGAAAATCTCGCAACTGCTATCTCCCTTCATGTCCCCCCCCTTCTTAAGGGGGGGTTAGGGGGGGATCAAGATCGGGGCAACCACGGGGGGATTGCCCCTACAGACAATGAAACAGAAAACCAGAATTTTGTAGGGGTAGTGCCCCCGTGCCTACCCTTCCCCACCAACGAGGGCAACCACGGGGGGATTGCCCCTACAGACAAGGGGGTTCAAACCTCTCCATCAAACGAATACCTCCAACTTTGGCGCAACACCGAAACCCAAGTCAGACAAACAATAGACCAAAAACTATCAACAATTAACAACATAATTGAACCCAAAGTTTCCTGGCTGCTGTCCCAGATTTTGCCAGCAGGAACACCGATATTTATTGCCAACAGTATGCCAGTCCGAGATGTCGAATTTTTCTGGAAACCAAACAACTTAGAAATAAAACCTTTTGTCAATCGTGGCGCTAACGGCATAGACGGCACATTGTCAACAGCTTTAGGAGTTGCACACCGCAATCAAAGTAGTATTTTGTTGACAGGTGATTTAACACTTTTGCACGATACGAACGGTTTTTTAATTACAAATAAATTTGTCGGTCATCTAACAATTATTTTAATTAATAACAACGGCGGTGGCATCTTTGAAATGTTGCCCGTTGCCAAATTCGACCCGCCCTTTGAAGAGTTTTTTGCCACACCGCAGCATATCAATTTTGCTCAGTTGTGTGCAACTTATGGCGTGGAACATGAGATAATTGAGGATTGGGAGCAGTTAAAAGAAAAATTAAGTTTTCTACCAAATAACGGGATTCGGGTCTTAGAATTGCAAACAGATAGGCGTGCCGATGCTAAATGGCGGCAAGATAACCTAAGTAAATTTGCCAAAGGTTTGTAGTCGGGACTTTCTACTCGTTACTAGGCAGAGCCTAGTAACGCAGATCCGGAGGCTCTGCCTCCATTTTTCCTCCTAGAAGAGCGAGGCAGAGCCTCTAGACATGGGTTTCCAGGCAGAGCCTGGGAACCAGTTTTTGTTTAAACGGCGGCTTGAGCTAGCAGCGAATCTAATTGTCCTTCTGCGTCGAGTTTGTGAATGTCATCGCAGCCGCCTACGTGTTCATTGTTAATAAAAACTTGGGGCACGCTGCGGCTTCCGTTAGCGCGATCGGCCATTGCATTTCTAGCCGCTTCGTCGCCGTCAATTTTGTATTCGGTGTAATTTACGCCTTTCCACCACAGCAAAGTTTTTGCCCGGATGCAGTACGGACAGGTTTGCCAAGTATAGATTTCGACATTGGCTTTGATACGATCGGGCGATCGGCCCAAGATGGGATTCAGAAAATCAAGCATTTTATTACCGGGGTGAAGGTTTAACTAATTTAGAAATCATACCAAATCTCTAAATTCCCGTGTTGTGGGCGGATTCGGCAGAGGTGGATTTTGAGCGATCCAATAGCTGCAAGCTTCGCTAACGGGCATCCCACAGTGATTCGAGTCACAGCTTGACTCTACTCGCATCACTTACGTACACCCAAAATAATCACGTTCGGAACCTCATTAATATCACCGATCTTTTCGGGAAACCAGGGGATGATGAATATATCGAATTCAACCGCACTGCCATGAACCCGTTACAACTCCTCCCCGGCGCTATCTCTGAAATCCTCGCTTCTGTAAGCGACACAGGCGTTTTGACTCTGGCCGATCGCTACGGTTTGATGGCCGCCACCTTCGACGAGTCGCTGAATGACGAAGATAGAGGCTGTGTGAACCGCTTACTGCGGGCAGTGCTCAGAGGCCGGGTGAAAATGGTCAACGAACTTTCAGCAACAGCATAGGGTGAATAAGGGGTAGATAAAGATGCGAATTGGTTGGCAGCCGATCGCCCCGCCGGAGTCCCAGAGACTTGAAACAACGGCAATTTGAATTCGATTTAAAGTTTTCTCCTACAACTAAACAACGGTTTTTTCGATGTGCAGCCTGTTATGGGCTGCTTTTTGTTGGACGGCTAATCGCGAATTTCGAGGTTGTACAGGTGGCAGAGGGCAATGATTTCTTGTTGGAAGCGATCGCGCACGTTCTGGGGTGACACAATCTCGCAATCTTTGCCGTACCTGTGGATATCTCGGAACAGCCAGAACAGGCTGGATACGCGCTTCACTACATGGCGCACGTCTCCCACCATTTCATTGGCGACATCTTCATCCGGTTTGAATTCATAGTTTCCAGCCAATCCTTTAAAAAAGTGTAAGTGTACTTCTAAGAGGTCTATGGTTTCGCGCCATGTCTCACTTGCAGGTAGCAAGTTGACAATCTTATCCAAGCGCAAACACCGATTGTGAGCTAATTCCGAGATTTCTCTGGAGTCAGCATCCTCGCACCAGATTTCTAGGTACAGGCGTTTGTCGTAGAGCCGAATTTTGGCACTGCGGGCAGTAAATTCGCTTACTTTGTCTTTGCGTGACTGATAAAACAGTCTGAACGGTTGGTGATCGTCAATCAGTTGATTGAGTCGAATCCGCCACGCTTCGGCAGTTTGGTTGACTTGTTCGAGCAATTGTTGTCGGAAAGGGGTTTCCAGATTGGCTTTGTCCAAAAGTAATGCCATGACGATCTGGGCGGCTTCGACTTCGCCGGAGTCGTTAAGCAATTTGACGGCTTTGTTCAAGGATTGTACTTGCACTGAATTGAGTGTAAAGGGTTCGCCAACTTCGATTTTTTGTTGGGCGATCGCGACCAGCAACCCAGATACACTGGGACTTTTGCCCCATAAGATACCGAGGCGAAGGGCGATCGCCTCTAGCTGCTCTTTGGTTTCCGGCGGGACTGAAAGGGTGAGTGCTTCTTTTTTTCGCGGCATTCTAGAAATATACTTGCACTTTAAAGAAAACTGTGTCATTGTAGGTTTAGTCTAAGTACAGATTACATCAAGCTACAGGCAGATAACCATGACAGCCTACACTATCCTGCTGAAACCCGTGTACTCATGTCCCGCCCAGACGATTCCATCAGGCATTACCTTACCTCCGGGCTGGGACGGACTCTCGCGACATCAAGTCGAAACCTACGAAGCACTGCAAGACCCAACTATTGATGTTGTCTTCAATACAGCAATGACAGGGGACGGTAAAAGTTTAGCAGCTTACCTGGCAGCGATGATAAATTGCACGAGCACTTTAGCAATGTACCCGACAAATGAACTGGCGCGAGATCAGGAAAAACAGGTAAGAGGCTACAAAGCACTGTTTAAACCGGAAAAAGACCCGCAAATTTATCGTTTGAATGCAGCAATCCTGGAAGATTTTATTACCACAAACAAACTTTCTTCAAAATTAGCAGGATTGTGCGATCGCGCGGATAACTCAGAGATTTTACTGACAAATCCCGACATCTTCCACTACATCCACGATTTCCGCTACCTGCGGCGCAATAAAGAAGGTAAAGGAGATAATCCCGATCGCCTATTTGCCAAGATTGACGATAACTACAAACTCTTTATCTTTGATGAATTTCACATCTTCTCATCTCCCCAAATTGCCAGTGTCATCAATGCCATCCTGTTAATTAAGCACACGTTTATCGGCAAAAAGTTTTTATTCCTCTCTGCTACACCGAACGATTTATTGGAAGAGTTTTTATCGAAAGCTGGGTTAAAGTATCGCATCATCGATCCAGTTAAGCAGAATGGCTATCGGTTTGCAGCCGGCGACAACTGGCGACAGATTAGTTATCCGATTAACTTGACTTTCCCGCAAAAGTTAGAACCAAACCTGCGCTCTAGTTATAACTGGATTGTCGAAAATGCCGAAACAACAATTTTGAAATTCTTTCAAGATAATCCTGGGAGTAAAGGCGCAATTATCCTGAACTCGATCGCGGCTGTTAAAACCTTAGTCCCTAAGTTTAAAGCAATTTTTGAACCGTTGGGATTGAAAGTCCGAGAAAATACTGGATTAACTGGTGAGACAGAAAAGTCTAAATCTGTTGAAGATGCTGATTTACTTTTGGGAACATCGACAATTGATGTAGGAGTTGACTTTCGGATTAACTTTTTAGTATTTGAAGCGGCGGATGCGGGGAATTTTATTCAGCGTTTCGGCAGGTTGGGGAGACATCCAGGCTTTGACATTTATCAAGCTTATGCCTTGCTACCAAACTTTATTGTCGAGAGGCTATTTGAGGTTGACAACCACCCGCTGCAAGATGGCGAAACACGCGATCGCATTAGTTTATCCGACGCTATCCGCGCTCATTACGGCTATGTCAATGAGTTTAAGCAATATCCCAAACGGTGGGGCGGAATTCAGTCAGCTTGCGTGCATTTAGAGTTAGAAAAAAATTATCAGATGAAAACCAAGTATCCCGAAGCAGCGGATAATTTTGCAGTAGATATTGAGCAAGCTTTGGGAATTACGATTAAACAGATGCGAGGGCAGCTTTTCCGCTGTATGGAAAAGGAGAAAAAGAAAATTATTGAGGAGGCTCGAAGTTTTCGGGGAATCAGCCAGTTAGATTGCGGGATTTATGACATGACTAATCCAGATGAGCCTGAGAAAGAACGGTTTAAAACTTACAATCTTCCCAGTTTGCTCAGTAACTTTCATTTTGAGTTGATAGCCAAAGAAAAATTTATAGAGCAAGCTAAGAAAGCCGGGTTAGCAGTCAGTCGTTTTGAGAAAGCTTTGTGTTATTTGAAACTGACTGGATATCGGGAATTGCGAGAAGATTGGCAGTTTTATTACTCGCGAGATGACATCAGCGAGATTGCTAAATCCGGCAAGGTGCAAATTCTCAAAGATTTGGAAGTGACAGGGGGAACTAATGAGATTAGTCGCAAATTATCTAGTCGAGGGTTGGTGTGTTTTGTCTCCGATCGCGATCGGGCTACTTTACGCGCCAAATGCGGATTGCCCGTGCATTTCCAAGCCTATGCTTTGAGCGATCGATTTGATGGTAAAGCAAGTTACACCATAGCATTTGGGCGATCGGCCCTGTTACTGGAGACGTTGATTTGGCACTGGAAACCGCAGCAGGATGAAGGGTGGATATGCTGAAAAGCTTGAGGAGAAAGGGTTTTGCCCGAAACCAAGAAGGCGACAGTGTTTCAATCCCTGATAGGTATTTAGGTATTTCTACTAATGCAGCACTGAACTGCACCCTTTGCTCCTCACTCAATAATACACGATGTTGTTCCTGGCGACTAACAATATGGCTACAGTAACGTCTTACCAATTAGGCAACAGTGACTATTTGACATTTCACTAGAGAGGATGGCACGATGGGAACAACCTCAACAAACTTCTTATGGATATTCGTCTCAACGACAGCGACATTTCTCAGATGCCTGAACTGCTAAGGACTTCGTTTCTCGACTGGCTGCCTCAATACCTCAAGACAAATACGTTACAGCCCGGAGTAGCAGTTCGCCAGCAGTCCAGTAAACCGGAGACACCACCGACTCAGTTAACTCTCGATTTGGCACTTGCCAGTCAGACTTCAGAGGAGAAACCGGACAACTCCCATGTCAAGCTAACTCAGCTATTCGATGCGGGTATCACCAAGCGAGGAATGTCTGTGCGAGTCAAACTGAAGCGGAATTTGGCAAAAAAGTTAGATCGTGACTATATCAATAGTCTGGAAATCTCCATGAAAGGAACCATTGTTTACGACGGACAAGATTTTGATAAACCGAGTCCCTTGGCAGAAAAAGTAAATCGCAGTTCAGCTAATGGTTGGGAGTACATCGAGGTTAAGAAGAACGACCAGTGGATTTGTTTAAATGAATTGCGCGCAACCTGGAGGAAGACCAATGACTAGAGATAATTTACTGTCCCGAATCTCGATCGATCCAAATATCTGTTTTGGAAAACCTCGCATTCGCGGCCATCGGATTTGGGTTTCCCTAATTCTTGACTACCTAGCTGGAGGCATGACTGTTGACGAAATCCTAGAAGCATATCCCAGCATAGAAAGAGAAGATGTATTCGCTTGTATTGCTTACGCTGCTGAAGTAACGCGAGATTATTATGCCGAGATTCCATTAGGAAAAAAGGAGGAAGCAACTACGTGAAGTTAAAGCTAGATGAAAATGTCGATCTTCGCGTTGTCACCTTTTTACGTTTGGCTGGGCATGACGTAGAAACAGTACCAAGTCAAGGATTGACTTCAGCACCAGATGTGGAACTTATTAATGTTTGCCGTCAAGAGGAAAGATGTTTAATTACTGCCGATCGCGGTTTTGGCAATCGGATGCGATTCAATCCATCTGAGTATGCGGGGATTGTGGTAATTCGGCTAACATCTCGTCCCAATTTTACAGATTGGAGAGAAGCAATAGAAACGTTAATCCTCGGATTAGAGCAAGCGGAAGTTTTTGGGAAATTGTGGATTATTCGACAGGGTACGATTCAGGAATATCAACCCACTGAACCAGAGGAAAAATAATCATGAATGAAGATGAACTTTACAAATGGCTACACTCTCCTGATGATGACGATGAAACGCCAGCTAAATACGAACTTTTGACAGTTCGACTGTTTAAAGAAGCAATTCGAGAAGCAGACGGAAATAAGGGCGATCGCCTTTTAGGATCTTTCGCCGAAAATGTCCTACCAAACTTGATTCAGCAGCTAGCTGGAGCCACAGCCAAAGGTGGTCAATTCTTTGAAACAATTGATGTTGAGGTAGCAGCAGGACGCAGAAAGCCAATTCGTAGAGACAATGCAGGCGATCAATCTTTTACTTCTCACCTGCTTAACGGCTTATTTCCAACTTACCGAATTCTCAAGCAACTCAAGACAGAGACACCAGAAACCAATCCAGTTAAACGCAACTGCGGTGAAACTGAAATAGCTCTGTTCGTAGCATCATATATCCTGCACGACTTTGACAAGTTTCCCGATTATTCAGAATGGCTGAAAACTAACGATTCAGAGGGGAAATTTGCAAACCGAGACTGGCAAGATAAACCACCTCATAAAGACGAAGCCCCGAATTTTGGACGTGATTATGTAGCTCTAAAAATTCAACAACTTGGATTAGATATTTTACTAGGCGAAAACTGGCGATCGCACATCGACGATCTCGTCTGGATGAGCAACAATGCCGGAGTCAAATATGATAGCGATCGCGGTTTAGAAATTCGCGGATTGCAGCCTAAACTAGATGGTAGAATCAGAGGAACTATAGCCAATTTAGTCAGACTTTCAGACTTATTCGCCTCAGTTATCAAACATCCCAGCGATGCAGAAGCTAACGGTTTATCTGAAGTTTTGAATTCTCTTAGCAACGGACAACTTAAATTTAGCTATCACTCGCTTTCAGACAATCGCGGAGTATTGACAAATATCATTAATAATGCTCTGATGGATACTCATCCCAGCGAGTTTTATACACCGCTGCTGTATTTGCCAGATGGTGCAGTTTATCTAGCTAAAAGCGATGCGCCAGCCATCAACACCGCTGAAATTCCTAACCAAGTTATTGCCAAAATCCGTAGCCTTTGTGCCGACAAATTGAAACTCAAAACAACCGGATTTAGCCGAGATGGCAAAGGCTTTAAATTTGGTGAATTTTACTGGCTTTTTTTTGATATAATCGAACTCATGGAAGTTAGCATCGAAGCTGCTTCTAAACTTATTCCCAGTACGAAAGCATCGTCTGCAAAAAAACGCAGCGATAGCTTGCTAAGTTTCCAAAAAGATGGAGATTTGCCCGGTGAATTGAATCTGGAATTTCCCGAAGATTATCGGATTGATAGGCTAGCCGAATTTGGGGATATCCTGTGTCGGGGCATTTGGAATAAATGGCAAGAACGCTTGAGTAATTCTCAGAAAGAATTGCCCAAAGCTAAACGCCAAAGCCCGCCTGAATTAGATTTGACTCAAAAACTAGCCGAACATTTAGGTTTAGCTGACGAAATACCCGCTTTGAAAGCAATCCAATCTCTGAAAAAAACAGGTGGCGTTCCTCTAGATTGGTATTACTTAGCTGCACAGTATTTTGAGCGAACTAAAGGACTAGATGAAACTCAATTACGTGCCGTTTTAACCGATATGGTTGAATGTGCGATCGCTCTCATCAAACCCATCGCCGAAAAGTTTGAAATTCCCGACGGCTGGAACGATTTGCGGACTTATGTCAGCCGCATTGTTTCCTTGCCGGCGGGGGCAGTTGTCAAACCCGAAACCGCTCCTTTTTTACTAGAATTGGCGCGGTACAGTGCGGCAAAAATCACAGGGAGAGGACGCGAAAATGTTTGTGCGATGTCTAGTTCAGCTTACACTGTGACGGAACAAATGGAAGCGGCGACTTTATTTGCTCCCCAAGTTTATAGCAACCGCCAAATTTTGTTTAACGCGCAAGCAGCCAAGCGTCAGATTTGCTCAATTTGGTCGATAGAGATTATGTTGAGACAAATTTTGATGAATCAGACCAACGCCACAGGAGGAGACTTTGAAGGCCGCAAATATCGTTATCTCTATTTTTATCCCGCTTACTTCTTTACTCCAGAAACCAATAAGTTTCTTCAGAAAGCTTACAGTTGGATTGCCAGAACGCGATTTGATGCGGATATTCGCAAGCATTTAATTACTGACAAACAAATTGCCGATTTTACCCTTGACAATTATCAACAAGTTGATTCATTATTGATTAAAGAGAATTTGGAAGTAGAAGACGATCGCACTTTCAAGATCAGCTATCCCGACAATCAACCGCTGACCTTTTTCTTCCTAGCTTTACCACCAGGAAAAGATGCCACAGATACCGAATCTTGGGTAATGCCGACTTGGTTAGCCTTTGCTTTACCGCTAATTCTCGATATCAAAACAGTTGCATCAGAATCACCCGTACCGCCATTTATTAGCGGTGCAGATTTTGAAAAAACAGTTGTCATTGATGGCGAACATCAAGCGATTCGTTCTCTGATTAAGGAAGACAACTATCGCTTAGATGGTATTCTACCTCGCACATCAGACAAACGTAAATTTTCACCGTTAAATGCTCTAAGTGCGGCTTACTGCATTCACTTAGAAGTCAATCGCAAGAAAGACGGCAATCCTGACTGGGGGAAATTGTCAGATTTAGCACGGGATTTAGAAACCAGTCCTCTTTATGTCTTTCACTACCTAAATAAATGGCTGCGGAAACAAGACAAACTTGAGTCCGTCCCCATTGCCAAAATTCGTCTGTACCGAGAATTTTACTACTACTTTGAACCAGAGGGAAAAACCGTGAATCAAATGCGAGAATTGACCGAATTATACCGTCGCTTTTATCGGGCAAAAAGTCAATATGCGAAAGCTAATGCCGTGCTGAAACCGATTGACGAAGCTGCTGACGTTATTCTGAAGTTTGATAAAGCTTTAGCCAACAATACCGAATCTTTAACAGATATTGTGGCCGGGCGTTTATCACGGCTGATGAATAACGTGCGACGACGGACGGCGGAGGGAAAACCGACATTTGCTTTTGTTGATGGCAAGTGGAAACCTGCTTTGAATTCTGAGGAAGAAAGGCAAGCAATTTATGATTTTGCTAAGTATTTTGTGGAGGTGATTTTTGATGGGAGTTTAAAAGGCGATCGCGCTCGTTTAGCAGGCACTCAACTCAACTTAATTCGGGATACTTGCGATTACCTTTATCGATTGGAAGACGACAAAGAACGCAAGGAAAAGAAGCAGGATGAACCTGATGAACTTCCCGAAACAGAAACAGAGTTAGCCTAAATTGTCCGCATTTTTTCAATTACCTTGTACTGGAGAAACCAAACCATGAAATTTCTTAAAACCCTCGATTCTAAATTTTTTCACGATGAAATTCCCGCAAAACCGATGGGAAAATATGCTCATTTCATTACCATCCGAGTCACCGAATCTTATCCGCTATTTCAGACTGACGGCGAATTGAATAAAGCCAGAGTAAGTGCTGGAATTGAAGACAAAACGCACATCAGCCGTTTAGCAATGTTTAAGCGGAAACAGTCTACACCCGAACGTTTAACCGGACGGGAATTGCTGCGAAACTACAAAATTGGCGACTGGGAAAAGTGCGACTACAATGTCGATTTTAGCAAAACTACTCCTGATTGTATTTTGTATGGTTTTGCGATCGGCGATTCCGGTTCTGAGAAATCCAAAGTAGTTGTAGACACAGCTTATTCCATCACTCCCTTCGATGATTCTCACCTCAATTTCACCCTCAATGCACCCTATGAAAGTGGAACGATGAGTCGCCAAGGGGAAGTCACCAGCCGTATCAACAGCCAAGATCACATTTTACCTCAAGTCTTTTTTCCCAGCATTGTAACCTTGAAAGACCCGACGGAAACAGGTTTTCTCTACGTTTTCAACAACATTCTCCGAACGCGGCACTACGGAGCACAAACTACCCGCACTGGTCGAGTTCGCAATGAATTAATCGGGGTTATTTTTGCTGATGGTGAGATTGTTAGCAATCTGCGATGGACGCAAAAAATCTACGATTTGATGAGCGCTGCTGGCAAAATCAATCCCCCCGATCCGCTCAATGAAGATGATGTTTTGACTCATGGAAATCAAGCAATTACTGAACTAATGAATCGAGAGTGCATCTCCCACCGCGATTTTTTGGGCGAATCTTTTCATAGCCTGTTGGCAGAGGTCAAATCGATTTCCAGCGATGAAACTAAACTGCAAGCAATGTTGACTCAAGCCAATACCGAATCAATGGCTTATGCTCAAAAATACGTCCTCAAAAGTTCTGACAAAGCCAAGAAAGGTAGTAAAAAAGCAGCAGCAGCGGAGTAACAACAATGGCTATTATTTACCGCTGTCAAATCGAGTTGCACGATAGCCTTTATTTTGCAACTCGCGAGATAGGAAGACTTTACGAAACAGAGCCAGTAATTCACAATTACGCGCTTTGTTACGCCCTCGGTTTGGTGGATAGCGAAATCTATTCCACCACTGTTGCTGAAGAACATTCCTATCGCTATTTCTGTCCCGAACAAGTTCCTAAATACGAGCCGCATTTAACGGCGCTCAACCAACAGGGGATTTATGTTACTCCGGGGCGTTCTATTTCTCACTCCTCCACTCTCAACACTTGGAAATACGCTAACAACAACTATCACGTTGAGATGGAGAAAACTCAGAAAAATATCCCTAGTTTTGGCAGAACCAAAGAAATTGCGCCGGAAAGCAAATTTGAGTTTTTCATAATCTCAGAGAAGCCTCTGAAACTAGCGAAATGGATTCGTCTGGGAAAGTGGATGAGCAAAGCTGAATTAAAGATTGATGAAATTACCAAATTCGATCGCAAAAATGGTGACTTCATTTGCCCTTATTTGCTCAATCCGTTAGATGTGATGTTTTCCCATCAAGTTATCAGCTACGATGTCGTGAATATGCCACCAGTAAGTTTGATTCAAAATATCAAAAGTCGGGGGCAATATTACAAGCTTGAAGAAATCAAAATAGGCGAGAAATATTACAAGCTTGAAAATATCCAAATTCCAGCTTGTATGGAATACCGCTTTCGGGCTAACTAACTCTTAGGTTCGTAGTAAGGACTTTAGTCCTACTGAGGACTGAAGTCCTTACTACGAACCATCGCACATTAATTTTAGTATCCAAATATGCCGCATAGTCTCATCCTCAACCTTCTTCCCATCGCCCCAATTCCCCCCGGATACCTCACCGGAAGACACCTGCACGCCCTCTTCCTCACCCTCGTGAGTTCCGTTGACAAACAACTAGGCGATCGCCTCCACGATGCCACAGCCCAAAAATCCTTCACTCTCAGCCCTTTGCAAACTAAAAAATGCCCTTTCAAAAAACACCATTATCTCGAATGGGAACACACAGAACCAATTCCAGAACATACTCCCTGTTGGTGGCGAATTAGTCTGCTTGATGACACTTTATTTGGCAAATTAACTCACCTTTGGCTCAATCTCAATCCATCCCGTCCGTGGCATCTTGGCCCCGCCGATTTGATGATTACGAAGATTCTCGGAACACCTCAAGTAGATCAGCCTTGGGCTAATGCTTGTAGTTACTCTCAATTGTACGATCGCGCTTCCGAATCTAATCGCTTAATTGCCTTCAGTTTTGCGACTCCGACGACTTTTCGACAAGGCAAGTTCGATTCTGTAATTCCTACTAGAGACTGTGTTTTTAACAGTCTCCTCAGTCGGTGGAATAAGTACAGCGGCATTGAGCTTCCCGATCAGTCTTTGGATGCACTTTTTTCGACTTTTGTCAATATCAAAACTGAAAGATTGACTAACTATGAAAGCAATTTTGTTGGCATGGTTGGGGAGGTTAGTTATCGGATTTTGGGTGATGTGGAGCCTTTGGTGATTAAGCAAATTAATGCTTTGGCTGATTTTGCTCTTTACTGCGGGGTTGGGAGGAAAACTCCGATGGGGATGGGGATGACTCGACGGATTATTGTTAATAAGAGTTAAACGGATTTCGAGGGCAGGCAAGATGCCGGATGTCCAGGGCGGGCAAGATGCCGGATGTCCAGGGCGGGCAAGATGCCCACCCCACAATAACACTAAACTCTTGTGGAACAGGCATCTTGCCTATTGCTAATTACGGATTTCCAGGGCGGGCAAGATGCCCACCCCACAATAACACTAAACTCTTATGGAACAGGCATCTTGCCTGTTGCTAATTTCAATTACTAATCTCCTACAAACCATCAAAACGATGAACGATGACGACTACATTTCGATCGCACTTCTCAACCAATACTCTTACTGTCCTCACCGCTGTTGGCGAATGTCTTGCGCGGGAGAATTTACGGACAATCAGTATACCATCGAAGGGACAAGTTTGCACGATCGCGTTCACACTCTCAGTCAAATCAACCGCGATGAAACTTGGCAGGTGCGGGCGATTTGGCTGAAGTCTGAAAAGTATATGCTGATTGGGAAATCGGATTTGATTGAATCAACGGATGGTGAGTTGTATCCCGTCGAGTACAAGCGGGGGCGGAAGGGGGAATGGGATAATGATGAGTTGCAAGTTTGTGCTCAAGCCCTTTGTTTGGAGGAGATGACGGGGAAAAGTATTGCGACTGGATATGTGTATTACGCACAGTCACATCAGCGGCAATTAGTGGAGATTTCTGAGGGGTTGAGACGGGAGACGATCGCAACTATCAACGCTATCCAAATTTTACTGCAAACTGGCAAAATGCCTCCAGTCAATTATAGCAAACGCTGTCAAGGTTGCAGCCTTTATCAGCAATGTTTGCCGCAAGCTGCTGAGAGAGTCCTACGCTATCAAGAAGCTAATTAAACCTCATTTTTTGGAGTCAATCATGGGAACACTTTATATCAATCAAGATGATGTGTTTATCGGGAAAACAGATGAACGGCTGAATGTCAAGGCAAAAAATCAAACGTTACAAGATGTGCCTTTAATTCATTTAGATGGAGTGGTGATTGTGGGACGGGCAACTATTTCTCCGGCTGCGGTTGCCGAATTACTCCAACGGAAAATTCCTCTGACTTTTATCACCGATACTGGTCACTATTTGGGTAAGCTAGAACCGGAATTAAGTAAAAACATTTTCGTTCGGAATGCTCAGTGGAAAGCGGCGGGGGAAACTCCCCAAGCTATTAGACATCTCCAAAATAGTAACATTATGTGGTAAAAGAACATAAGAGACTTTTTTC
>ENA-OBIO01000052-OBIO01000052.1-metagenomes-genome-assembly--contig:-NODE-52-length-72597-cov-5.01698_pt1 | contig 72597 bp, 65 predicted proteins | sample MGYA00153383_OBIO01 | MGnify analysis MGYA00153383 | reverse complement strand
GTCGGCCCCCACGCCGGCCCCCGCCCCGCCGCCGGCGGCTGAGCCGCCCCCGGCGACCTGCCGACGGGCCTGCGCGGCCTCCCACCAAGGGCGGGCCGGCTCGGCGAGGCTCCCGCTGTGCTGACTCCCGCGTCCCTCGCCGGCGGTGTCGTCGGGGCGGGGCTGATCATGGCCACCGGCACCAGCGTCGTCGCGACCCTGGTCGTCCCCCGCCGCAGCCGCGACCGCCTGGGCCGGGCACTGGACGGCGCGGTCGACGCGGTCTTCCGGGCCGCGACGCGGCGCACCCGCCGCTTCGTGGACCGCGACCGTCGCCTCGCCGGCCAGGCCCCCGCCCTGATCCTGCTGCAGCTGGCGGTCTGGCTGATCGGCTTCGAGATCGGCTTCGCGCTGCTGCTGTGGCCACTGGACAGCGTCGGGCTGGGACACGCGGCCACGCAGGCCGGCTCCTCGCTGTTCACGCTGGGCTACAGCGCCCCCCAGGGCACCCGGACGACCGTCGTCGACTACGTCGCGGCGGCCACCGGCCTGGTCGTGGTGGCCCTGCAGATCGGCTACCTGCCCACGCTGTACGGCGCCTTCAACCGCCGCGAGGTCGAGGTGATGCTGCTGACGTCCCGGGCCGGCGTACCGGCGTGGGGCCCGGAGATCCTCGCGCGCACGCGGTACGGGTTCGGCGCGGACGACGACGGCGTCGTGATGGACGCCTTTTACCTGCAGTGGGAGCGCTGGGCGGCCGACGTCGCGGAGAGCCACACCAACTACCCGGTACTGACCCGCTTTCGCTCCCCGTACGCGCTCTCCTCGTGGCTCGTCGGGCTGGTGGCGGTGCTCGACAGCGCAGCGCTGTGGATGGCGCTGGCCCCCTCCAGCTCCCCCAGGGTCGAGTGCCGGCTGTGCCTGCGGATGGGCTTCAGTGCGCTGCAGGCCATCGGTCGGGCCGTCGGTCTGGAGGTCGACAGCGACCCCGACCCGGATGCGCCGCTCGCGCTCACCGAGGCCGAGTACCTCGAGGGCGTCGCCCGTGTGCTCGCGGCCGGGTTCAAGGTGGAACGCAGCGCCGAGCAGGCCTACCCGGACTTCCGGGGCTGGCGCGCCAATTACGAGGCCGTCGCCCTCGCCCTGGCGTTGCGCACCGATGCGGTGCCGGCGCCCTGGACCGGTCCGCGGCGCACGCTGGACGCCAGCGTCAAGCCGCTGCGCCCGCCCAACCGCACCCCCAGCCCGTACGTCCCGAAGCAGTGACGTTCACGGCGGGCGCCCCTACGCTGAGCGACGTGGAGGCTGCCGGGGCCCCGCTCGTGCGGACCGCGCAGACCTACCTCGACCACCTCGTCGTGGAGCGCGGGCTGGCCACCAACACGTTGCTCAGCTACCGGCGTGACCTGCGCCGCTACGTCGAGCACCTGGCCGGTCTGCGCATCGACGATCTCGCCTCGGTCCGCGAGGTGGACGTCGCCGGCTTCCTCGCCTCCCTCAGGGAGGGCTCGCCCGAGCACCCGGCCCTGTCGGCGACCTCGGCCGGTCGCGCCGTCGTCGCGGTCCGCGGCCTGCACCGGTTCGCGCACCGGGAGGGGCTCACCGCCGGCGACCCCTCCCGAGAGGTCAAGCCGCCGACACCGGTACGCCGGCTGCCGAAGGCGCTGGCCGTCGACCAGGTCGAGCGGCTGCTCGAGGCCGCCGGACCGACCGACACGCCCGCCGGGCTGCGCGACCGGGCCCTGCTCGAGCTGCTCTACGGCACGGGTGCGCGCATCTCCGAGGCTGTCGGCCTCGCGGCGGACGACGTCGAGCGCGGCGCCGGCCTGCTGCGGCTGGACGGCAAGGGTGGCAAGCAGCGGATGGTCCCGGTGGGGTCGTACGCCCAGCGCGCGCTCGAGGCCTATCTGGTCGGCGGCCGGCCCGCGCTCGCCGCACGAGGCCCCGGCGACACGTCGCTGTTTCTCAACCAGCGCGGCCGCCGGCTGTCCCGGCAGAGCGCCTGGGCGGTGCTGGGCGCCGCCGCGGGACGGGCCCGGCTCGGGGCGCGGGTGTCCCCGCACACCCTGCGGCACTGTTTCGCCACGCACCTGCTCGACGGCGGCGCCGATATCCGGGTCGTGCAGGAGCTGCTCGGCCACGCCTCGGTGACCACGACGCAGGTGTACACGCTGGTCACCGTCGAGCGGCTGCGGGAGGTGTACGCGACGGCGCACCCGCGGGCCAGGTAGGTGGCAGCCCCGTCCCTCCGGAGTCCGGGCCGGCTCCCGTTAGAATCGACGGCGGAGCGCCACGCGGAGTCGCCGCCGCGCCCGGGGCAGGGAGCGCAGCGCGAGCATGTCGACCAGCGGGGAGTGGGCCGGCGGCATCCCGGCGAGCCTGCTGGCTGGTGACGCCGCCGGGGTCGGGCCCACCGGTCGACCGCGGCCCGTGTTCCCCGACCCGCGGCCGCTCGAGCGGCACGGCCCGGCCCGCGTCGTCGCGCTGTGCAACCAGAAGGGCGGGGTCGGCAAGACCACGACGACCATCAACCTCGGCGCGGCGCTCGCGGAGTGCGGCCGGCGGGTGCTGCTGGTCGACCTCGACCCGCAGGGTGCGCTCTCGGTCGGTCTCGGGGTCAACCCGCTGGCCCTCGACAAGACCGTGTTCAACCTGATGATGGAGGGCGGCGTCGGCGTGGATGACGTCCGGCTCGAGACCGGCGTCGAGGGGCTGGACCTGCTGCCGAGCAACATCGACCTGTCGGCCGCCGAGGTGCAGCTGGTCAACGAGGTGGCGCGCGAGCAGACCCTGCGCCGGGTGCTCAAGCCGGTCCTGCCGCACTACGACGTCGTCCTGGTCGACTGCCAGCCGAGCCTGGGCCTGCTGACCGTCAACGCCCTCACCGCTGCCGACGGCGTCATCGCGCCGCTGGAGTGCGAGTTCTTCGCGCTGCGCGGGATGGCCCTGCTGGTGCAGACCATCGGCAAGGTGCAGGAGCGGCTCAACCCCGAGCTCGAGCTCGACGGCATCCTGGCGACGATGTACGACGCCCGTACGCTGCACGGCCGCGAGGTGCTCGCCAGGGTCGTCGAGGCGTTCGGCGACAAGGTGTTCCACACCGTCATCAACCGCACCGTGCGCTTCCCCGAGACGACGGTGGCCGGCGAACCGATCACCTCGTACGCGACGACGTCGTCGGGGGCCGCGGCCTACCGCGAGCTGGCCCGTGAGGTGCTCGCGATGAACACCGCCCACTGAGGTGCTGTACGCACTGGGCGACCCGCTGTCCTTCGTCCTGCTGCTGGCCGCATTCGTCGTCAGCGTCACCCTCGCAGGCTGGCTGAGCGCGCTGGCCTGCGCCCGGGTGGGTCTGCGCGAGCCGGGCCGCGTTCGCCCGGACCCGCGCCGGCAGCTGGACCCGTTCGGCGCGGTCGGGGCGGCCGTTGCCGGGATCGGCTGGGCCCGGCCGGTCGAGGTGCCGGAGAGCCGCCGCGGCGCCGGCGTCGCGCTCGCACTGCTCGCCGGCCCGCTGGCCGTCCTGGCCATCGGGCTCGGCGCGCTGGCCGCCTTCGGGGTGACGTATAGCGTGGTGCCGGCGAGCTCGCAGCTGCTGCAGAACGGCGCCGGGGGGCTGCCCCCGGGCGAGGAGGCGTGGCTGCTCGCCGGGCTGATGGCCACCTACGTCGGTGCCCTGTCGGTCGTGCCGCTGCCGCCGCTGCCCGGTGGGTTCGCGCTGTTCGCCGTCACCCCGCAGAGCGCGGGCTGGCGGAAAACCCGCTACCAGCTCGTCGAACGCAACATCGGGACCGCCGTGCTGCTCGCGCTGCTGCTGATCCCGCTCGGCGGTCCGGCGGCACTGCTGCCGACCGTGCTCAACCGGGTCCTCGACCCGCTCGTGCGGGTCGTGTCGGGCGGGTGAGCACGCCCGCGTTCTCCGTGCACCTCGACGGCGTGTTCGAGGGGCCGTTCGATCTGCTGCTCAGCCTGATCGCCAAGCACCAGCTCGACGTCACCGACGTCGCGCTCAGCCAGGTCACGGACGAGTTTCTCGCGCACATCCGGGCGGCGGGCAGCGACTGGGACCTCGGGCAGGCGACCGAGTTCCTGGTGGTCGCGGCAACACTGCTCGATCTCAAGGTGGCCCGGCTGCTGCCGGGCGAGCCCGCCCTTGACGAGGAGGACCTTGCGCTGCTCGAGGCCCGCGACCTGCTGTTCGCGCGGCTGCTGCAATACCGCGCCTACAAGTCGGCGGCCGCGCACCTCGCCGGGCTGCTGTCGTCCGAGGCCACCCGCTTCCCCCGCTCGGTGCAGCTCGAGCCGCGCTTCGCCGGGCTGCTGCCCGAGGTGCTGCTCGGACTCGGCCCACAGGAGTTCGCGGCACTGGCCGCCCGCGCGCTGACCCCGCGGGCCGAGCCGGTCATCCCGGTGGACCACGTGCACGGCGGCACGGTCAGCGTGCGCGAGCAGACCGCGCTGCTCGTCGAGCGGCTCCGGCGTACCGGCGGCGGCTCGTTCCGGAGCCTGACCGCAGACTGCGACGGCACGCTCGAGGTGGTGGCCCGCTTCCTGGGGCTGCTCGAGCTCTACCGCGACCATCTGGTGGCGTTCGACCAGGCCGAGGCGCTCAGCGAGCTGCGGGTGCGCTGGATCGGCGCGGACCGCGACCCGGTCGCGGGCGGCGAGGGGTGGGACTGATGGAGTTCGGTCCGCCGCTGCAGGCCGTTGTCGAGTCGGTGCTGCTGGTCACCGACGAGCCGGTGCCGGCAGTCGTGCTGGCGCAGGTCGCCGAGCGCCCGACCCCCGAGGTCGTCGCCGTGCTGCAGTCACTCGCGCGCGAGTACGCCGAGCAGGGCCGCGGCTTCGAGCTGCGCGAGGTCGCCGGCGGCTGGCGGCTCTACACCAGGGCCGACTGCGCGCCGTACGTGGAGCGGTTCGTGCTCGACGGCCAGTCCGCACGGCTCACCCAGGCGGCGCTGGAGACGCTGTCCGTGATCGCCTACCGCCAGCCGGTGACGCGAGCCCGGGTCGGCGCGATCCGCGGCGTCAACGTCGACGGCGTCGTCCGCACGCTGGTCGCCCGCGGGCTCGTCGTCGAGGCGGGTACCGACCGTGACAGCACCGCCACGCTGTACCGTACGACCGGCCTGCTCCTCGAGCGGCTCGGCCTGGCCTCGCTCGACGAGTTACCGTCGCTGGCCCCGTTCCTGCCTGATCTGGGCGAGTTCGACACCGACCCGCCCTCCTTCTGACGTCTGCGAGCCCGCCGCCATGATCGACCCCGCCGACGAGGGCATCCGGCTGCAGAAGGTGCTGGCCGGCGCCGGGCTGGGATCCCGGCGGGCCTGCGAGGTGCTGATCGGGGAGGGCCGGGTGTCCGTCGACGGCGAGCTGGTCCGCGAGCAGGGCATGCGCGTCGACCCCGAGACCGCCGTCATCAAGGTCGACGGCATGCGGATCACCACCTCCAGCACCTCGGTCTACCTGGCGCTGAACAAGCCCAAGGGCATGGTCAGCGCGATGAGCGACCCGGAGGGGCGCCCGACGGTCGGCGACCTGGTCGAGGGGCGCAAGGAGCGGTTGTTCCACGTCGGGCGCCTCGACGCCGACACCGAGGGGCTGCTGCTGCTCACCAACGACGGCGAGCTGGCGCAAAGGCTGACCCATCCGTCGTACGAGGTGCCGAAGACCTACCTGGCCGAGCTGCTCGGCCCGCTGCCACGCGACGTCGGCCGGCAGCTGCGCACCGGCGTCGAGCTCGAGGACGGGATGGCCCGGGTCGACTCGTTCAAGCTGGTCGACTCGGCCGCCAACCGGGTGCTCGTCGAGATCGTCCTGCACGAGGGCCGCAAGCACATCGTGCGCCGGATGCTCGAGCAGGTCGGCCACCCGGTGCAGCGCCTGGTGCGCACCGCGGTCGGGCCGGTGCAGCTCGGCTCGCAGAAGTCCGGCCGGCTGCGCCCGCTGACCCGCCAGGAGCTCGGCGCGCTGTACGCGCTCGTCGGGCTCTAGCGCATGGCGCTGCGGGCGGTGCGGGGCGCGACCACGGTCGACCGCGACGAGCGCGAGCTGCTCCTGGCGGCGTGCAGCGAGCTGGTGCGCGAGGTCCTCGTGCGCAACGGCCTCGTGCCCGACGACCTGGTCAGCATCGTGTTCACCGCGACGCCGGACCTGGTGTCGGAGTTCCCGGCATACGCAGCCAGGCAGCTGGGCATCGTCGACGTCCCGCTGCTGTGCGCGAGTGAGATCGCCGTACCCGGGGCGATGCCGAGGGTGCTGCGGCTGCTCGCGCACGTCGAGACCGACCTGGCCCGCAGCGAGGTACGGCACGTCTACCTGCGGGGGGCCGCGGCCCTGCGTACCGACCTGTTGCAGTGAGTCCCGCGGACCTGCTGGTCGTTGGGACCGGGCTGATCGGCACCTCGCTCGGATTGGCCCTGCACGGGCGCGCCGACGTGCTGCTCACCGACACCGACCCCGCCGCCCTGTCGATCGCCGTGGCTCGCGGCGCCGGTCGGGCCTGGGACGGCGTGCAGACCGCGCGGGTCGGCGTCATCTGCACACCGCCGGCCGCCGTGACCGGGCAGGCGCTCCGGCTGCAGGGCGTCGTGCGTACGGTCACCCACGTCTCGTCGGTGCAGGCACCGGTGCAGGCCGCGCTCGAGGCGGCCGGCTGCGACCCGCGGGCCGTCTGCGGCAGCCACCCGATGGCCGGGCGCGAGCGCAGCGGCCCGGACGCCGCGGTCGCGACCCTGTTCGCCGGCCGGCCATGGGTGGTGTGCCCGGGCCCAGCGACGTCCGTCCTCGCACTCGCCGACGTCGAGGCCCTGGTGACGATGACCGGAGCGACGCCGGTACGCCTGTCGCCGGAGCGCCACGACGCCGCGGTCGCGCTGGTCAGCCACCTGCCGCAGGTCGCCGCGAGCGCGCTGGCGGCGCAGCTGCTCCGCGGCTCGCCGGACGCCGCCGCACTCGCCGGACCCGGCCTGCAGGACGCGACCCGGATCGCCGCCAGCGACCCCGAGCTCTGGCGCGAGGTGCTGGGGCTCAACCGCAGCGACGTGGCGCCGCTGGTGCGCGCACTGTCCGACGACCTCGCCGCGGTCGCGGACGCCTTGGATGCGGGCGACGACGCCCCGGTGCTGGCCCTGCTGGCCCAGGGGGCGCAGGGCCGCGCGCTCGTGCCGGTCAAGCGCGGGGAGCGCGACGCGGCGTTCACGGCCGTCGCCGTGTCCGTGCCCGACACCCCCGGTCGGCTCGCCGACCTGCTGGTGACGGCCGGCGTCGCCGCCGTCAACGTGGAGGACGTCCGCGTCGACCACGTGCCGGGCAGCCCGCGCGGCGTGATCGAGCTGTCGGTACGCGAGTCGGCCCGCGGCGCCCTGGAGCGGGCGCTGCGCCAGGCCGGCTGGGAGGTCCTCGGTGGCGGCTAGGCTGCGCTGTCGATGATCCGACGGCGATGATGAGTCTGCGGGGGACCACTGAGTACGGACGACCCCGGCCATCGCTGCGTCGCCCTCGACGGGCCGTCCGGGTCCGGTAAGAGCACCGTGGCCAGGGGGGTGGCCGTCGCGCTGGGTTGGCGGTACGTGGACACCGGCGCGACCTACCGGGCGGCGACGCTGGCCGTCCTTGGGGCGGGCATCGACCTCGCCGACCCGGCGGCCGTCACTTCGGTGGTCGTGGCGCTGGTCGCACGGGACGGGCTGGGGCTGTCGATCGACCCGCGGGCCCCTGCCGTCACGCTGGACGGCGACGACGTGGCCGCGGGCATCCGTACCCCCGAGGTCACCGCCGCCGTCAGTGCGGTGAGTGCCATCCCCGAGGTGCGCCGGGCGCTGGTCCGGCTGCAGCGCACCTTGATGGGCAGCGGGGGCGCCGTGGCCGAGGGCCGCGACGTCGCGTCGGTGGTTGCCCCGCACGCGGCGGTCAAGGTCTACCTCGACGCGGACCCCTCGGTGCGCGCGAGCCGGCGGGCCGCCGACGCCGATGCCGGCGTGTCCACCAGGAGTCCCGACCTGGTTGCGGCGGTCGCCGCCGACCTGGCGCGCCGCGACGCCCACGACAGCAGCCGCAGCGCCAGCCCGCTCGCACCTGCGCCGGACGCCGTGCACCTGGACGCCAGCGCGCTCACCGTGCAGCAGGTCGTCGACGGGGTGCTCGCGCTGGCCCGCGACGCCGGCCTGACCGGACCGTGACCGGCTCTGGCCTGCCGGCGCCATCAGGTCCCGAGCGCATCGTCGTCGCGCCCGGGTCCGCCCCGGCACGAGCCGATGTCGGCAGCCCCGCCCGCGCAGGCGGCACGGCCCGCCGACGCGCGACCGGCGCCCCCAAGCCGGCGCTCGTCGTGGCCTGCCGCTGGCTGGGCCGGCGGGTCGCGGGCGCGCTGTTCCGGCTCGAGGTCACCGGCGCCGGACACGTCCCCCGGACCGGCCCGGTGCTGCTCGCCAGCAACCACGCCGGGTTCGTCGACGGGCCGCTGGTGTTCCTGGTGGCCCCCCGCCGCGCGGCCCTGCTGGCCAAGTCCGAGATCTTCGTCGGCGCCGGCTCCCGGCTGTTCGGCTGGCTCGGCCTGATCCCCGTGCACCGCGGCCGGGCTGACCGCGACGCGCTGCGGGCCGGGCTCGCCGTGCTGCGGACCGGCGGGGCGCTCGGGGTCTTCCCGGAGGGCACCCGCGGCACCGGAGCCCTCGAGAAGGTCAACGACGGGCTGGCCTACCTGGCGCTGCGGTCGGGGGCGTGCGTCGTGCCGATCGCCGTCCTCGGCACCGCGCAGGCATGGCCCCGCGGGCCCAGGGTTCCGCGCAGCCGTACCCGCGTCCGGGTGGTCTTCGGTCCGCCGGTGACGGTCGTGGCCCAGGGCGACCCGCGCTCACGACGTACCGTAGCCATAGCGGCCGAGCAGCTGCGGGTCGCGCTGGTGGCCCATCTGCGGGCCGCCCAGGAGGAGACGTCGTGAACGAGCAGGACCCGGGCGAGGGCGAGGGCCTTGCCCCCCAGCCGGTCCTGGCTGTGGTCGGTCGGCCCAACGTCGGCAAGTCGACGCTGGTCAACCGCCTCATCGGTCGGCGTGAGGCGGTCGTCGAGGACATCCCCGGCGTCACCCGCGACCGCGTGATGTACGACGCCCAATGGCGCGGGCGCCGCTTCACCGTCGTCGATACCGGTGGCTGGGACGCCGGCGCGCGGGGGCTCGCGCTCGCGGTCAGCGCGCAGGCCGAGGTCGCGATCGCCGCTGCCGACGCCGTGCTGTTCGTGGTCGACACCGTGGTCGGCGCGACCGACGCCGATGAGGCCGTCGTCAAGGTGCTGCGGCGCTCGAAGAAGCCGGTGGTCCTGGCGGCCAACAAAGTCGACGACGAGCGGGCCGAGTCCGACGCGGCTGCCCTGTGGTCGCTCGGGCTGGGGGAGCCCTACGTCGTCAGCGCCCTGCACGGCCGGGGGAGCGGGGACCTGCTCGACGCCATCCTCGACGCGCTGCCGGAGGCGCCGGCCGACGCCGACGCGCCCGAGGGCGGCCCGCGCCGGGTGGCGCTGCTCGGCCGGCCCAACGTCGGCAAGTCCAGCCTGCTCAACCGGCTGTCCGGGGAGGAGCGCGTCCTGGTCGACGCGGTCGCCGGCACCACCCGTGACCCGGTCGACTCGCTCGTCCAGGTGGACGGCGAGGTCTGGAAGTTCGTCGACACGGCCGGCCTGCGCCGGCGGGTCTCGCACGCGTCCGGCTCGGAGTACTACTCCTCCCTTCGTACGCAGGCAGCGCTGGAGGCCGCCGAGGTCGCCGTCGTGCTGCTCGACGCGCACGAGGTCCTGTCCGAGCAGGACCAGCGCATCATCGCGATGGCGGTGGAGGCCGGCCGCGCCCTGGTCGTGGCCTTCAACAAGTGGGACCTGGTCGACGAGGACCGCCGCGACGTGCTGGCCAAGGAGATCGACCGCGACCTCGCCCGGATCGCCTGGGCCCCACGGGTCAACGTGAGCGCCCTGACCGGACGTGCCGTCGACAAGCTCGCGCCTGCGATGCGTACCGCCCTGGCGGGCTGGGAGACCCGGATCTCGACCGGTCGGTTGAACAGCTGGATCGCCGACGTCATCGCCGAGACCCCCCCGCCGGTACGCAGCGGCAAGCAGCCCAAGGTGCTGTTCGCGACCCAGGCCGGCACCCGGCCGCCGCGGTTCGTGTTGTTCACCAGCGGGTTCCTCGAGGCCGGCTACCGCCGCTTCCTCGAGCGCAAGCTCCGCGAAGACTTCGGCTTCGCCGGTACGCCGATCGAGGTCAGTGTCAAGGTCCGCGAGAAGCGCGGTAAGTAGTCCTGCGCTGCCAGGATTGGCGCCCCCCGGCAGGGGGTCACATCAAGAGTTCCCCCGGCTCCTCGTGATCGAGTACGCACCTCTGGCCCGGAGAAACTGACAGGGAGCCGCCCGAGGACTCGGGTCGTCATCGCACGGAGGTAAGCCGCCTGACGGGCGCGGCCTGCCATCCGACCAGATGGCGAAGCGGCTAGTCTGAGTCAGCACCACGGGCTGTGGCGCAGCTTGGTAGCGCGTCCGGCTGGGGGCCGGAAGGCCGCAGGTTCGAATCCTGTCAGCCCGACAAGATTGACCAGATCAACAGGGTCCTGCCCGCGCACGGTGGCGTGCGGATGCCCGGGTCTGCCGGTGGTGTCAGGTGCAGGCCCGCGCGGGGCGAAGGCGGGCGACAACGTGCCGCCCTCGCCGGCTCAACGGTGTTCGCGCTGGGGTGCTTGCTGTTCGGGAATCGTTCTTCGGTGGCCGAGAGCGGACGACGCAGCGGGCGGGCAGCTGACCACCAGGACGGCAAGGTCATCGCGGGACTCGGCGCCGGAGTGGCTACGTACCGCCTCCTCCAGCCGCCCGGCGATCACCTCGGCGGGGCAGCCCGCTACGCCGCGAAGACAGTCCTGCAGGTGCTGATCGCCGAACATCTCGCTGCCGCGCCGGCTCTCGGTGACGCCGTCGGTGTAGAAAACCAACGCGTCGCCGGGCTCCAGGTGCACCTCGTCGTCGGCGACGTCGATGTCCGGCACGACGCCCAGCAGGGTGCCATTGCCCCCGAACAGGCCCGGCTGGCCGGCGGCGCGCAACAGCACCGGGGGTGGGTGACCGGCGCTGGACAGCCGTACGCGAAGCCCACCGCCGGCCGCGCGCACCGTACCGGCGATGGCGGTGCACAACCGCCCCCGGTCACCGAGCTCCAGGATCGAGGTGTTGAGCCGGCGTAGCACCTGCGGCGGCGTCGCTCCGTCGCGAATAAGCAGTCGCAGTACGTCGCGGACCATGCCGGTAATCGCCGCAGCGGCGGCGCCTTTGCCACAGACGTCACCGATCGCGATGCCCCAGCCGTCATCGGGCAGCAGGAAGACGTCGTAGAAGTCACCCCCGACGTCGTTGCCGGCCCCGGCAGGGGTGTAACGCGCGCCGAAGTCCACGCCGGCGACGCGGGGCAGACTGGGCGGCAGCAGCAGCGCCTGCAGGGCATCGGCGATCGAGGTGCGCTCCTCGTAGAGCCTGGCGTTGTCGATGGCGAGCGCGGCCCGCCCGGCGAGCTCGCCCAACAGCGTGACGTCGTCGGGGGTCCACGCCGAGCCGACGGGACGGCCGACCAGCAGCAGCCCGAGCTGCTGGCGGCGCGCGACGAGCGGGACGGCCAGCACCGCCCCGGGCTGCTCGCGGGTCAGGTCCGCCGGCAGGTCTGCCGCGGCCGCGAGCATCGGCCGGTGGTGGGCCTGAGCGGACAGTCGCGCCACGGCGGTGGCGGACTCCGGGCCGGACAGCGCGCTGCGCAGCGTCGCTAGCCGGGTCTCGTCGCGGTGCGCCACCGCCAGCTTCTCCGGGCGATGCTCGCCGGTGAGGCTGAGGCTCGACCAGTCGGCGAACCGTGGCACCACCAGTTGCGCGGTGAGGAGCAGCGCGTGGCCGACGTTCAGGGTGCCGGCGAACAGCTCACTGGCCTCGACCAGCAGCGTCAGCGAGCTCCGGCTGCGCTCGGATCGGGCTCGGCGATGGTCTTCGCGCAGAAGTTCGCCGATGCGGTCGCCGACCAGACTGGCCAGGACAGCGTCGTCATCGGACACGGCGGGTCGGCCGCGCAGAACGAGTGCCCCGTCTACCCCGGAACGTCCGCGCAGGGGCAGCACCCGCATGGTGGCAGCCGCGACTGGCAGCTCAGCCGAACCGTCAGCCTGCGCGAGCTGCTGCACCAGCCCTGCGGGCAGGGCCGCTCCCGGTCCACCCTGTCCGCTCAGCTGCTGCCAGGTTCGTTCGTCCTCGGGCGACTGGCCAAAGACCCACGCCTCGCGCAGATCCAGGGCGGCAACCATCCGCTGAAGGAGCTCCGCGACGAGCTGCCCCGTCGTCAGCTGCTGCTCAAGGCCGGCGGGTAGCCGCGTCAACCAACCGATGTCCAGCCGCGGCTGGACAGCGAGGGCCGGTACGCGGCCCAAGACCTGGTGTCCGGCGCTGTGGTGCGTTTCTGCCGCTACGTCGGCCGGCCCAAGCCGGAACCAGACCGCCTTACCCGTGGCGAAGTGCCGGGTGCCCCACTCACTGGCAAGGGCGTCGAGCAGCAGCAGCCCGCGGCCGCCTTCGCTGTCGGGCGGCGGCGCGTGCTCCACCCGCGGCAGCCCGGCGGCACTGCCGTCGATGACCTCGACGGTCAAGGCCTGTCCTGTTGTCGTCACATCCAGCTGCATGTCGGTGCCGGCATGGATGTAGGCATTGGTGACGAGCTCGGTGACCAGCAGCAGGGCGGTCTCGATCAGGTCCAACAGCCCGACGGCCCGCAGCGCTGAGTCCACGACCCGTCGCGACAGTGACGGTGATCGGCTGTCGCAGGGCAGCGTCGTTCGGCTGGTCACGAGTGCCGTGTCAGAAAGGCTCGTCATGAGTGACCGGGCACGCGCTGCGCCGGCAGCTCACCCGACTGCCCGCCGACCGCGCCGTGGGCAGCTGCCAGCTCGCCGACGCTCTGCTGAGCGCTGTCCAAGATGGCCAGGATGTCCGAGGGCCCCTCGGAGCCCAGCAGCGTGCGAGCCATCGCCAGCCCGCGCGCGGCCCGATCCAGCGAGCCGGTGACGTCGAGCGCCCGCCACCGGGCCAGCTCTTGGCGCAGGTCGTCAGCCTGCTGGGACAGCTCACGGCGGCGTTCGTACAGCTCCGTGAAGACCGTGACCTTCGCGCGCAGGACCCAGGGATCGAAGGGCTTGGACAGGTAGTCGACGGCGCCGGCCGCATAACCGCGGAAAGCCTGGTGCCCGGCGCCGTCGATCGCCGTCAGGAAGAGAATGGGGATGTCACGGGTGCGCTCACGCTGCTGGATGTGCCCGGCAGTCTCGAAACCGTCCATGCCGGGCATCTGTACGTCCAAAAGGATCAGCGAGAACTCCTCTGTCAGCAACCTCTTCAGGGCGTGCTCACCCGAGCCGGCCCGCACCAGCGGGTGGCCGAGCCCGGACAGGATCGCCTCGAGGGCCAGCAGGTTCTCGGGGCGGTCATCCACCAGCAGGATCCTGGCCGGCGCGCGATCAGTCACCGGCCACCAGCTCCCGGTCCGGACCGAGCAGCCAAGACCGCATGAGCGCGAGGAGCCGGTCCAGGTCGACCGGCTTGGTGATGTAGTCGCTTGCGCCGGCAGCCAGACTCTTGTCACGGTCGCCCGGCATCGCCTTGGCCGTCAGGAACAGGATCGGCAGGTCGGCGAACTGCGGCATCTGCCGAATCTTGGCCGTCGTCTCGTTGCCGTCCATCTCCGGCATCATCACGTCCATCAGGACCAGGTCGACCCGGCTGTGCTCGAGCAGGAGCCCGATCCCGTCGTCCCCGTTGTCGGCGTACAGCACCGACATGCCGTACAGCTCCAACGCACTGGTCAGCGCGAACACGTTGCGGACGTCGTCGTCCACGATCAGCACGGTGGAGCCGACCAGCGGGTCCGGCCCGATCGGCCGGTCCGGCCCGCCTGCCGAGCGCACCGCAGCGGTCAGGATCGACACGTCCGGCGCGGGCGGTGTCGGCCTGGCCTGCAGCGCAGCGTCCGCCAGGTCCGGGGGAGCGCCGACCCCCGGCACGTACAGCGTGAAGGTGCTGCCCCTGCCGGTCTGGCTCCGCACGGTGATGGCTCCACCCAGCAGCCGGGCGATCTCGCGCGAGATCGACAGCCCCAGGCCGGTGCCGCCGTACCTACGGCTGGTGGTGCCATCGGCCTGCTGGAACGCCTCGAAGATCGACTCGAGCTTGTCGGGCGGTACGCCGATCCCGGAGTCGGTCACGCTGAAGGCGATGACCTCCGCGGCGCCGTCCAGGGTCGGCACGCCAAAACGCTGCGCACCAGGCGCCCGGTGGACCGACAGGACGACGCTGCCCGTCTCGGTGAACTTCAGCGCATTCGACAGCAGGTTCTTCAGTACCTGGTGCAGCCGCTGCTCGTCGATGAGCAACGACATCGGCAGGCCGGGCTCGGTCGTCACCACCAGGTCCAGACCCTGCTGCTCGGCGAGTGGGCCGAAGGCGCTCTCCACGACGGTGCAGACCTCGGCGAGTGCGACCGGGACCCGATGTACGTCCATCTTTCCCGCCTCGACCTTCGACAGGTCAAGGATGTCGTTGATCAGCGACAGCAGGTCGCTGCCCGCGCTGTGGATGGTGCGGGCAAACTCGATCTGCTTCTCGGTGAGGTTGGCCTGCGGGTTGTCCGCGAGCAGCTTGGCCAGGATGAGCAGGCTGTTGAGCGGCGTACGCAGCTCGTGGCTCATGTTGGCCAGGAACTCGGATTTGTACTGCGAGGACAGCGCGAGCTGCGCCGCCTTGTCCTCCAACCCCAGCCGGGCCATCTCGATCTCGCGGTTCTTGATCTCGATGTTGCGGTTCTGCTCGCCGAGCAGCTCGGCCTTTTCCTCGAGCTCGGCGTTGGTGCGCTGCAGCTCCATCGACTGCACCTGCAGCTCCTGGGCCAGGCGCTGGGACTGCTCGAGCAGCTCCTCGGTACGCATGTTCGCCGTGATGGTCTGCAGAACCACGCCGATGGTCTCGACCAGCTGCTCGAGGAAGCCGGTGTGCACCTCGTCGAAGTGCTCGAAGGACGCCAGCTCGATGACGCCGAGCACTTGCTCCTCGAAAAGGACGGGCAGGATGAACAGGTCTGCGGCCGGGGCCGCCCCCAGTCCCGAGCGCATCTGCAGATACTTCGCCGGCACGTTCGGCACCCGGATCGGTCGCTTCTCGGTGGCGGCTTGCCCGACCAGGCCCTCTCCGAAGCGAAAGACGTCGTCGCGACTGCCGGCCGCGCCGTAGCCGGCGGCTCGGCGCAACACCAGGGTCTCGTCCTCGCCGGTCTCGGCGAGGAAGAACGCGCCGTGCTGGGCGCGGATGACCGGGGTCACCTCGCTCATGATCATCTGGGTGACGGCCTGCAGGTCTCGTTGACCCTGCAACCGGCTGCCGATGCGGGCCAGGTTGGACTTCAGCCAGTCCTGCTGAGCGTTGATCTCGGTGGTCGACCGCAGGTTCGCGATCATCTGGTTGATGTTGTCCTTCAGCTCGGCGACCTCACCCTGGGCCACCACGGTGATGCTCCGGGTCAGGTCGCCGCGGGTGACCGCGGTCGAGACCTCCGCGATGGCCCGGACCTGGGTGGTGAGGTTGCCGGCGAGCTGGTTGACGTTCTCGGTCAGGTGCCGCCAGGTGCCCGAGACGCCTGCGACCTCGGCTTGAACGCCGAGGCGGCCTTCGGTACCCACCTCGCGGGCGACCCGACTGACCTCCGCGGCGAACGCGGACAGCTGGTCGACCATCGTGTTGACCGTGCTCTTGAGGTCCAGGATCTCGCCCTGGGCATCGACGGTGATCTTCTGCGAGAGGTCGCCCTGGGCCACTGCCGTCGTGACCAAGGCGATGTTGCGCACCTGGCTGGTCAGGTTGGAGGCCATGAAGTTCACCGAGTCGGTCAGGTCGCGCCAGGTGCCGGAGACCCCCTTGACCTGGGCCTGGCCGGCGAGCTTGCCCTCGGTGCCGACCTCACGGGCTACCCGGGTCACCTCGTCGGCGAACGAGCTCAGCTGGTCGACCATTGTGTTGACGGTGCTCTTGAGCTCCAGCACCTCGCCCTGCGCGCTCACCGTGATCTTCTGTGAGAGGTCACCACGGGCCACCGCCGTCGCGACCTGGGCGATGTTGCGCACCTGGCCGGTCAGGTTGCCCGCCATCCCGTTGACGTTCTCCGTGAGGTCGCGCCAGGTACCGGACACGCCCTTGACCTGCGCCTGCCCGCCAAGCCGTCCCTCGGTGCCGACCTCGCGGGCGACCCGGGTGACCTCGTCGGCGAATGAGCTCAGCTGGTCGACCATGGTGTTGATGGTCCAGGCCAGGGCGGCGACCTCACCCTTGGCGTCCACGGTGATCTTCTGTGACAGGTCGCCCTGGGCTACCGCCGTGGTGACCTGGGCAATGTTGCGGACCTGGCTGGTCAAGTTGCCGGCCATGTTGTTGACGTTCTCGGTCAGGTCGCGCCAGGTACCGGACACGCCCTTGACCTGGGCCTGCCCGCCGAGCTTGCCCTCGGTGCCGACCTCGCGGGCCACCCGGGTCACCTCGTCCGCGAACGAGCTGAGCTGGTCGACCATCGTGTTGACCGTGGACGTCAGCTCCAGGATCTCGCCCTTGGCGTCGACAGTGATCTTCTGCGACAGGTCGCCCTTGGCCACCGCGGTCGCGACCTGCGCGATGTTGCGGACCTGGCTGGTGAGGTTGCCGGCCATCCCGTTGACGTTCTCGGTCAGGTCCTTCCAGGTACCCGACACGCCCTTGACCTGCGCCTGGCCGCCGAGCTTGCCCTCGGTGCCGACCTCGCGGGCCACCCGGGTCACCTCGTCGGCGAACGAGCTCAGCTGGTCGACCATCGTGTTGATCGTCGACTTCAGCTCCAGCGTCTCGCCCTTGACGTCGACCGACACCTTCTGCGAGAGGTCGCCCTGCGCGACGGCGGTGGTGACCTGGGCGATGTCGCGGACCTGCGCGGTGAGGTTGGCCGCCATGCCGTTGACGTTCTCGGTCAGGTCCTTCCAGGTGCCGGCGACCCCGGGCACCTCCGCCTGGCCACCGAGCTTGCCCTCGGTACCGACCTCGCGGGCGACCGTGGTGACCTGCTCGGCGAACAGCTGCAAAGTGTCGGTGAGGCTGTTGATGGTGTCGGCGAGGGCGGCCACCTCACCGGCCGCGTCCACGGTGATCTTCTGCGACAGGTCGCCCCTGGCAACCGCCGTCACGATCTGGGCGATGTTTCGGACCTGGCTGGTCAGGTTTCCGGCCATCGAGTTGACCGAGTCCGTCAGGTCCTTCCAGGTACCGCCGACGCCGGGAACGGCGGCTTGGCCGCCGAGCTTGCCCTCGGTGCCGACCTCACGCGCCACCCGGGTGACCTCACCGGCGAACGAGCTCAGCTGGTCGACCATCGTGTTGATCGTCTGCGCGAGCGCCGCCACCTCGCCCTTCGCGTCCACGGTGATCTTCTGCGACAGGTCGCCCTTCGCGACGGCGGTGGCGACGTGCGCGATGTTTCGGACCTGCCCGGTCAGGTTGGACGCCATCGAGTTGACCGAGTCGGTCAGGTCGCGCCAGGTGCCGGACACCCCGCGTACCTGGGCCTGCCCACCGAGGCGCCCCTCGGTGCCGACCTCCCTGGCGACGCGGGTCACCTCGTCGGCGAACGAACTCAGCTGGTCGACCATCGTGTTGACCGTCGACTTCAGCTCCAGGATCTCACCCTGGGCGTCAACGGTGATCTTCTGCGACAGGTCGCCCTGGGCGACCGCGGTCGTGACCTGGGCGATGTTGCGGACCTGGCTGGTCAGGTTGCCGGCCATCGAGTTGACCGACTCGGTGAGGTCACGCCACACCCCTGACACCCCGCGCACCTGCGCCTGCCCGCCGAGCTTGCCCTCGGTGCCGACCTCGCGGGCCACCCTGGTGACCTCGTCGGCGAACGAGCTGAGCTGGTCGACCATGGTGTTGACCGTCGTACCGATGCGCAGGAACTCGCCCTTCACCGGCTGACCGGCGATCTCCAGCGCCATCTGCTGCGACAGGTCGCCCTCGGCGACCGCCGCCAGCACCCGGGCCACCTCCGTCGTCGGGCGTACCAGGTCGTCGATCAGCGAGTTCACGGCGGTCGCGCCGGTGCTCCAGTCGCCCTCGGCGGCGATTTCGTCGAGCCGCTCCGTCATCCGGCCCTCGCGGCCGATCACCCGGCTCGCCCGGACGAGCTCACGGGTCCGCCGCTCGTTCAGCGCGCCGAGGGTGTTGATCCGCTCGACGACCTGGCCCATGAGGCCGTCCCGTGGTTCGAGCCGGACCCCGAAGTCGCCGGCGCACAGGCTCGTCAGTGCTGTCAGCAGCTCGGCGGCATCCCTGGTGGGGCGGTCCTGGTCGGGCTGGCCTGGCGGTTGTTCCGTAATCCGAGCGGTGTCCACCACAGCAGTCACAGAGCAAGACCCCTCATCGGCGCCCACAGGCACTCGGCCAAACTGACGTTACTCCCCGACAGCCCATGACAATGCGCGGCAGTCCTCGCCAGACTGGGCCTGGAACTTGAGCCTCAGCGGGCGGCAGCCCGGCCACCCTGGCCGTCGTCCTGCGTGGCGCGCCGGTGCCGGACGACCAGGAAAACCACGATGGCGGCGAGCAGCCCCAGGCCGACGTAGTTGGCGTAGTGCTCGACCCGCTTGTACTGGCTGCCGGCCAGGTACCCCAGGACGATGAAGCCGGCGGCCCAGCTCGCGCCACCCAGGACGTTCCAGGGCAGGAACGTGCGGTACGACATGCCGGCCATGCCCGCCATCCCTGGGATCAGCGCGCGCAGCGCGGCGGTGAACCGGCCGACGAACACAGCCTTGCCGCCCAGCCGGCCGATGGTCTCCTCGGTGCGCGTGATGTGCTCCGGCTTGAGCAGGCGTCTGGGCAGCCGGGCGAGGAGGTGGTGGCCGTACCGCCCCCCGACCAGGTAGCCGATCGAGTCGCCGATGATCGCACCGGCGATGCCGGCGGCCAGCACCGCGGCCAGCGGGAGCTTGCCCTGGTTGGCCAGCACGCCGCCCAGGATGACGCCGATCTCGCCTGGCACCACCACGCCGATGAAGACCGAGGCCTCCAGAGCGGGCAGCAGGAAGACCAGCACCAGGGCAAGGGTGGGCGGCAACCCCAGGATCCCTTCGAGCAGGCGACTCATGTCGGCTTCACCGGCCCCACGCTAGACATCCCGCATGACGGTCACCTGAAGGGAGCCCGCTGCTTCGACCCGCGCCCTGGTGGGCAGCCCGGCCACGTGACGGCACGCGGCGCCCGGCCCGCCGGCGCCCGGCAGGGCTCCCGCAGGCGCCGGCAGATCGGGGCACTCGTCCTGGGCGGACTGCTGGCCGGGCTCGCCGGTGCGGTCATGGCCCGTCACGGAGCGCCCCTCGGCCCGGATCTTGCCCTGCACCGTTGGGCGATCGAGCACCGTCAGGCCGACGTCACACGCGCCGCGGTGGCGCTGACGGACACCGGGACCGGCGTCCCGGCCTACCTCATCGCTGCGCTGGCCGGCGCGGTCGGCCGTCGGGGACCGTGGCAGCGGTTGCGTGCCGGCACGGTGGCTGTGGTCGCCCTTGCGGCCGGGCAGCTGGTCCGGCTGGCGCTGCTCGCCGCCGTGAACAGGCCTCGGCCAGCCGCGGCCGACTGGGCCGCCCGGGCGGGCGGCGCAGCCCTGCCGTCGGGTCACACGACCAGCTCGGCGCTGGTCGCCGCGATCGTCTGCCTGGCCGTCCTGCGCCTGACCGATCGCCCTTGGCTACGCGCGCTGTGGTGCGCCGTCGCGCTGCTCTGGGCGGTCGCGATCGGTCTCACCCGGATCTATCTCGGCGTCCACTGGCCCACCGACGTTCTCGCCGGCTGGCTGCTTGCCGGCTGCCTGGTGCTCGCGGCGCTCTCCCGGCCCCGGACCCGCGGACGGGGCACTCGTCCCACCGCCGCAGGACCGCGGACGTGAGCGCATTCGTCCCGGCCAGTCATCGCGAGCTGGACCGGCGCGGCACAGCCCTCACCGGCACGCGCAGCTGGCCCGCGCTCGCCGTTCTGCTCCTGGCCGCCTTCGTCGCCGTCGAGGTCCTGCTGCTCGCGCTCGGACTGCTGGTCACCCACGTCCTGGCGTACGGCGCCGTACACCGCGACGAGACCGCGTTCGAGCGGGCGATCCTTGCCCACCGCACCCCCCTGCTGGACCAGCTCAGCCGGGGCGGCACCCTGCTGGGGGCCACCACCACCGTGATTGCCCTGACCGCTGTCGCCTGCGTACTGCTCGCCTGGCGGGGGCACGGGCCGGGGCTGCCGATGTTCCTGGTCCTGGCGGTTGCCGGTGAGACAGCCCTGTTCGTGCTTGCCTCGCTGGTCGTGCACCGGATGCGGCCGACGATCCCGCACCTGGACCCGGCGCCTCCGACGTCGAGCTTCCCATCAGGTCACACCGCCGCCACCGTCGCGCTGTGGGGCGGTCTTGCGCTGGGCCTGCTCCGGACCCACCCGGGGCACCGGCTGCGACACGTGGCTGCTGCCGCCGCGGTCCTGCTGCCGTTGTTCGTGCTGCTCTGCCGGCTCTACCGGGGCATGCACTGGCCGACAGACGTGACCGCCAGCGTGCTGTTCACGACGGGCTGGCTGCTACTGCTGCGCGCCGTGCTGCTGCCCACCAGCAAAGCGGCTCCTCCCCGAAGGTGACCCAGGTCCGCCAGGTGCCGTCCCGGCGACGCCGGACGGACCTGGATCACGTGCTGGGTGTGGCGCCACCTGAGTCGGGTCGGCAGCCAGTGAGAGCTGGCATGTCTCTCGGCGCATACGCGCCGCGCAGGCGCTGGGTGCCCTACCTTGCTGCGAGCGGCACCCGGGCCGCCGGTGGAGGGAATCTCGCGTGAACAAGAGCGAACTGGTGGAGTCGATCGCCGAGAGGCTCGGTGACCGTCGCGCGGCAGGGGCGGCCGTGGAGGCTGTGCTGGACACCATCATGAGGTCGCTGGCCGCCGGGGAGAAGGTTGCCCTTTCCGGCTTCGGGGTGTTCGAGAAGGTGGATCGTGCCGCCCGCTCCGCGCGCAACCCGGCGACCGGGGCGCCGGTGAGCCTGGCAGCGACGTCAGTGCCACGCTTCCGCGCCGGCCAGGTCCTCAAGGCGGTCGTCAGCGGTGAGCGTGAGCTGCCGGCGGAGGCGAAACCAACGGCGCCCCCTCGGGCCCCCCGGGTGGCCCGTGCATCGACCGCTGCGCCGGTCGTCCCGGAGCCGGCCGACCCAGCAAGCGCGCGGAACGGCAAGGCCGCCAAGGCGTCGGCGCCGGACAAGCGCGCGAGCGGTAAGAAGAACGACCGGAAGGCGGTCAAGAAGAAGGACGTCAAGAAGGGCGGCAAGAAGTAGGCCCACGCGCGGCCGAGGCCGCGGCTCGCGTTCGGGCACCCCGGCGGACGAGGTGACCGGGTGCCCCGGCTCCGTCAGGCAGGTGCCGGGGCGGACAACAGGGCCCGCGCGGTGCTCGGGTCGGTCACGACTTCCTTCAGCCACCCGGTGCGGTCGGCCGCGCCGGAACCTTGTCCCGCTCCGACATTGTGTGCTTGCTCAAGAAATCGAGCACACAATGTCGGCCTCAACGCGCCCCTGCTGAGCGTGCGCACCACCGTCAGGCACGGAGTTTGTGTGCTTCATCGTGCATTCCATGGGGGATCAAGCACACAATCTCCAGCGGGGCCCGCGTCCTGGCAGGTCGAAGGCGACAGCGGCGGGGATGTCGACAGCACGCGCGCGCCGCTCAGGCGTGACGTTCGTGAGCCGCAGGGGCGCCGAGACGCCGTCCGAGGTGACCACGCCCGGTGCGGGGGTGACTCGCTGGGCCTCCTGAGCCGGCAGCTACTCGCACAGCTGCTCGCGACCGACCGCGGCCCAGGGCTCATCGCCGAGCTGCACCACGCTGAGCTGGCTGCTGCCGTCGGCGAGCACCCATGCCCGCAACGCTGCCGGCAGGGGCGGCAGTGTGGGCGGGCCATCCGGGCGACACCGCAACTTCGGCTGCCGGATGCGGGTCGCTGACCCGCACGATGTCGTGCGCCGGCTCCACATCGGCACGTCACGGTGGCCGGGCTCCAAAGCGCGGCCTCAGGCGTTCGGCAACCGCGCGACGTAGACGGTGTTGGCGGACTCGCCGCCGGTCAGCGGGTTGGCGAACGTGACGACGTGCGCCGTGGAGCTGGCGAAGACCTCGTCGAGCACCATCATGAAGCCGGCGTCCGGCGGGTCATCGGACCACAGGCCGAACACGCCACCGGGGTGCAGGTGCCCGGCGAGTCGGCGCACGCCCGGGACGGTGTAGAAAGCCGCGTGGCTGGGGTGCAGGACGTGCTGCGGCGTGTGGTCGATGTCGACCAGGATGGCGTGGGAACGCGCCAGGGCCTGCCCGTCCTCACCGGCCGCCATCGCAAAGAAGTCACCCCTCACGAAGACACAGCGTGGATCACCGGTGAGCTCATCGGCCCTGGGCAGCAGACCGTTCTCGTGCCATTCGATGATCTCGGGGAGCGCCTCCACGACCCGGAGCGAGCGGACCCGGCTGTCCTCCAGGACCGCCCGAGCGGTGTAGCCGAGTCCGAGCCCACCGACCACGACGTCGAGCCCGCTACCCGGCAGCTCCGCCAACCCCAGCCGCGCCAGCTCGACCTCGGCGACGGTGAACAGGCTCGACATCAGGTAGTCCTCACCGAGCAGCACCTCGTACACGTCCACCCGCAGGGTCGGCTCGAGTCGACGCCGCAGGCTCAGGTCACCGAGGGCGGTCGGCCGCCAGTCGAGCTCCTGCACGCGCGGCCGCCGGGGTGATGGCGGGATCGTGGTCACGGCGACAGCCTGCCAGCGGCGTCCTCAGGGCTGCGGCGAGAGCTCGAGCAGCACGGCGGTTTGCTCCCGGCCCCCGGCGGACGGACCGCCGCCCGGGAGCAGCAGCCGGTCGCCCAGCACAGCCGCGCCGATCCCCTGCCGGGCGGCCGGCAGGGGCGGCAGCTGGCTCCAGGTGCGGGAGGCGGGGTCGAAGGACTCGACATCGGTGTACACCTGCTGCTCGGCGGCATCCTCGCCCCCGAGCACGACGAACCGGCCGCCCAGTGCGGCCCCGGCGACCGAGGAGCGCCCGCGGGGCAGCGGCGGGCCGGCCGACCAGCTGTCAGTCGCCGGGTCGTAGACCTCGTGGCTGGCGAGACTTCCGGGACGCCCCCCGGCCACATGCACCTGACCGCCGACGAGGGCGGCCGCGGCGTGGTCGCGAGCGGTCGGCATCGGCGCGGCGGTGCTCCACCGGTCGGTCGCCGGGTCATAGACGTCGTGCTCGCCGGTGTCCCCGCCGGCGGCGCGGCCGCCAATCAGGTGCAGCCGCCCGGCGACCTCGACGGCCACCGCGGCGGCGCGGGCACTCGGCAGCGGGGCGCGCGTCGTCCAGCGGTCGGCTGCCGGGTCGTAGGCGTACAGCGCGCTGGTCGGCTTGCCGAGGCTGCCGTAACCGCCGGCGGCGTACACGGTGCCGGCGACCGCGAAGGCGCCGATGTGGTCGAGCGGTACCGGCAGCGGCGCGGCGGTACGCCACACACCGCTGCGGGTGTCCAGGACGAGGTGGGTGGTGGAGTGTGCGCGGCCGGCGACGTAGCCGCCGAGCACGTGCAGCTGGTCGCCGAGCAGCGCGACGCCGACCTCGCTGACCGCGACCGGCAGGTTGGCGCCGGTGCGCCAGCGCGCCGGGCCGGCCGCGGGGCCTGCGGGCCGTGCAGACGGGGCCGCACCGGAGCTGACGCCCGAGGCCACCGGCTGCGGGCCGCTCGAGCAGGCCGCAAGGGCAAGCAGCGCGACGCCGGCCAGGACCCGTCGGGCGCTCACCACGCGGCGGCCATCAGGGGCGGTGGTCATGGGGGCGGTCACCACGCGGCGGGTCACCAGCGGGTGGTCACTGCAGGATGATGGCGCGTTCGTCCGCGCGGGCCTGCAACGCGACCAGCCGGATGACCGAGCCGGTCACCACCACCACCCCGAGCACCTGGCCGATCCGCGCAGCGGGGGAGGACTGGAGCGCTTCGGAGAAGGCAGAGGCGCCGACGGCCACCGCGACCAGCGGCTCGAGCACGGTCAGCGCCGGCAAGCATTCCACGAGGTCACCGGCTTGATACGCGGCCTGGGCAAGCGTGAGGGAGGTCGCACCGAGCAGCACCAGCGCATACGGCGGCCAGCTGAGCGCGAGGTGGCTGGGCGGGGTGTCCACGACCTGCTTCAGCAGCGCGCCCACGACTCCGAAACCGGTCCCGGCGGCGACCCCGAGCAGCAGGGCGGCGTGCCGCGCGCCGGGCCGGGCCGTGGCGAGCCGCACCAGAGCGCAGAGCAACAGGGCGCCGATGCTGGCCAGCGCCAGCACCGGTCCGTGCGCGCGCGCGGTGCCCGCCGCCGGTTGAGCGCTGGCCAGGAACAGCCCGAGACCGATGACGACCCCACCCGCTGACGCCCACTGGCCGCGGCCCGGCGGGTGGCCGGTGACGGCGGCGAGCAGCAGGGCGATGACCAGCCCCGTCGCCAGCAGCGGCTGGACCACGGCTACCTGCCCGGTGTGCAACGCCAGGGCGTGCAGCATCAGGCCGACTCCGCCTGCGAGCAGCCCGAGCAGCCACCGGGGCCGGCCGGCCAGGTGGGCGGTCAACCGCAGCGCGGTCGAGCCGTCCGGAACACCGGGCGCCGATGCGGCGGCGTGCTGCAGGACCGAACCGACGGCGAAGAAGGCCGCAGCCAGCAGCGCCGCGATGATCGAGGTCACGCCACCCGGGCCAACGGGTCGACGTGCTCGCCGAGTCTCCGGACGGCCCAGCCGCGGGCCGATAGTGCAGCCGCGAGCAGTGGCAGGCTGCCTGCGGTGGCCCGCCACGAGCCGGGGGTGCTGGTCACGTCGCTGTCGTGCAGCAGCACGCAGCCGCCGTCGGCCAGGTCGCGCAGCACGGTCCTGGCGACCCGCTGCCCGTCGGTGCGGCGCCAGTCCTGGCCCCAGGCGGTCCACAGCACAGGTTTCAGACCGAGCCGCCGGGTCGTGGCCAGGGTGCCGGCGCTGAGCACGCCGTACGGGGGCCGGTACCAGCGCGGCTGCACGCCGGTGGCGTCGACCAGGACCAGGTGGGCGCGCTCCAGGTCGCGGCGCACGTCGGCCGGGCTGCGGATCAGGTGGTTGATGTGGGTGTAGCCGTGCAGCGCCAGCTCGTGGCCCTCGGCGGCGATCCGCCTGGCGAGCTCCGGGTGCCGCTCGACCTGACTGCCCAGCACGAAGAAGGTCGCCCGCCACCCCAGGCCAGCCAGGATGTCGAGCACGGCGGGGGTGCCGCGGGGGTCGGGGCCGTCGTCGAAGGTGAGCGCTACCCCGCCGGGACGGCCGGCGCCGGACAGCCCTGGCACGAGATGTCGCAGCGGGCCACGCGCGGTCAGCGCCGGGGCTGCGTGCACAGCGGCCAGGGCGGCCGCCACCCCGCTGACCGCCGTGACGAGCCTGATCCGCAGCCCGGCCGGAGCCTCATGCCGAGGCCGCGAGCTGCTGTCGGGCCGGCAGCAGCGCCAGCACGACCTGCGCCGGGTCGGCCAGGCAGGCCGGTCGGCGGCCCACGGCGAGCTGGCTGTGCAGGGCCGCGGCGAGCTCGGCCGGGGAGTGTGCCCACGGGGCGATGCCGCCCTCCTGCAGGACGGCCGCGTTGGCCTGGCCGTGACCGGGGATGCACCGGTAGCTGACGGCCGGCAGCCCGGCGACCAGGGCCTCTGTGAAGGACAACCCGCCGGCGTTGTGCACGAGTACGTCCGCGACCGCCATCAGCTCGTGGACGTCATCCCGCCAGCCCAGGGCAACCGCGCCGCGCACCGCCGCAACCTGCCCGCGAACCCGCTCGTTGCGGCCGCACAGCACCACCGGGACCAGGCCAGCGGCAATGACGTGCTCGGTCGACGACACCACGTCGCCAAGGCCCAGTGAGCCGGCCACGAGCAGCGCTACCGGCCGGCCCTCGGGAAGCCCGAGCTCGGTACGCAGCTCACGCACCCGGCGGGGCGGCACCGGGACGGCGAACCGCGAGGGCACCAGCGGGCCGGCGGCCGTCATCGGTATGCCGTACGCCGCCGCGCCGCGCTCCGCGGTCGCAGCCGTCACCGTGAGGTGGACGTCGATGTCCGAGTGGATCCAGCTGCGATGCGCGGCAGGGTCGGTGAGGTAGGTCACCAGCGGCATCGGCGCGAGGCCCCTGCGTCGTAGTTGGCCGAGCACCTGGCTGGCCAGCGGGTAGGTCGACACCGCCGCGCTGTAGTCACCTTCTGCCAGCCAGCGCCCCACCCCGCGCTCGCCGGACCGGCAGACCTCGAGCATCGCCCGGCGGGCCAGGCCGGAGCGTTCCAGAGCGGTGAACAACCGCTCGAACACCAGCGGTGCCCGGTCCACGGTCAGGCAGTAGCCCTCGCGCAGCACCTTCGGGACCGGCTGCGGCAGCACCGACAGCAGGTCGCGGACGTCGACCTCGACGTCGGCAGCGCGCAGTCGTGCGGCGAGCTCGTTGGCGGCGCCATCGTGTCCGGCACCGACACTGCCCGACACCACCAGGACGCGGGCGGCCGCGCGTTGGCGCACCGGCGCCACGGGGACCCGGGAAAGGGTGCGGAAGCGAGTGCTCACAGGACTTCTCCAGTCGGCGGGCCGCACGCAGGGGTGCGGCAGGCCTACAGCGTGGGGGCCCGTCGCTGAACGTCACCTGAGCGCTTCGCCATGGCCGGCCGGACCCGGCCGCGGTGGCCGACACTGCTGAGGTGACCCCGGACCGCGTGCTCGTCGTCGAGGACGACCTCGCGCTGCGCGAGGTGCTCGCCCGCGGTCTGCGCGAGGAGGGGTTCGAGGTCACCAGCGCCCGGGACGGCGCCTCGGCCATGGCGCTGGCCGGCGCACCGTTTGCCGCACTGGTCCTCGACATCGGCCTGCCGGACGCTGACGGGCGCGACCTCTGCCAGGCGCTGCGGGCCCGGGGCGTGGACGCGCCGGTGCTGTTCCTGACGGCTCACGACCGGCTCACCGACCGGCTGTCGGGCTTCGCAGCCGGCGGCGACGACTACCTCGTCAAGCCCTTCCACCTGGCCGAGCTCGTCGCCCGGCTGCGTGCGCTGGTGCGCCGCGCGTCGGCCATGACACCGGCGACGGCAGAGGTCTACCTCGATCCGGCCGGTCACCGGCTGGTCGGCAGCGCGGCCTGGCTCCCGCTGACGCCCACCGAGTTCCGCCTGCTGGCCGCCCTGATGGGTTCCCCAGGAACCGTGCTGCGACGCCGCGAGCTGGTTCGCACCGGCTGGGCGGAGGGCTCGCGCGTGAACGACAACACCCTTGACCAGTACGTGGCCCGGCTGCGCAAGAAGCTCGGCGAGGTGGAGGCCCCGTTGACCATCACCACCGCCCGCGGCGTGGGCTACCGGTACGGGTGAGGTGGCCCAGCAGCCTGCGTGAGCGGCTGGCCCTCGCTGCCCTGCTGGTCACGGCGATCTCGCTGGCCGCGCTGGCCTTCGGGTTCAACGTGGTCCTGTCACGCCAGCTGCGCAGCGGTGCCGACGACCTGCTGCACACCCGCGCGGCGGTCTCTGCGGGCAACATCGACATCAACCCGGACGGCTCGCTGACCTTGAGCGGACCGCCGGAGGAGCGCCCGATCTCATCGGCGACCTGGATCTACGAGGGCCGGACCGCGATCGAGAGGTCCAGCGGCGACAGGGACCAGCAGCGCACCGCCGACGCCCTCGCGGGCAGCGGGGAGCGCACGGCGCAGACCCGTGAGCCCGAGGCGGTGCGCTTCTACGCCCTGCCGCTGCTCCTGGGCGACCGGCAGGTCGGCACCGTTATCAGCAGCATCGGCCTTGACCCGTACACCCGGGTGGAGAAGGTTGCGCTGTTCTCCTCGATGGCGGCGGCGCTGCTGGTGCTGGGTGGTGCCTACCTGCTGACCCGGACCCTGGTCGGCCGGGCGCTGACCCCCGTCGCGCAGATGACCGCGCAGGCGGCCCGCTGGAGCTCCTCGGACCTGGAGCGGCGGTTCGGCACCGGCGCCCGGCCGACCGAGCTGGCGGCGCTGGCGGCCACCCTGGACGGGGTGCTCGACCGGCTTGCGGCCGTCCTGCGCCACGAGCAGCAGCTGTCGGCCGAGCTGTCCCACGAGCTGCGCACCCCACTGACAGCGATGGTCGCCGAGATCGAGCTTCTGGACAGCCGGCCGCGAAGCCGGGCGGAGCTGCGGGAGGGACACGCCGCGGTGCTGGCTGCCACCGACCGGATGAGCCGCGTGCTGGAGAGCCTGCTGACTGCCGAACGGGCCACCGCCGACGACACGCCAGGTCGCTGCGCGGTGCTGCCCGCCGTACGGGCCGCCGTCGACTCGGTGGACCCGCCGGCCGGTGTCGTGACGGTGCGCGAGCGCACCGCGAAGCTCTACGCCGGGGTCGACCACGCCCTGCTGGAGCGGGCTCTGGCGCCGGTGCTCGACAACGCTCTGCGCTACTGCCGCACCGGGGTCGTCGTCGAGATCGGCCGGACGCCCACCGGCCCCGAGGTGACCGTCTGCGATGACGGGCCGGGGGTGCCGCCCGAGCTCGGCGACCGGGTCTTCGAGCCGGGCGTACGCAGCCCCGACGGGCACGAGGGCTCCGGGCTCGGGCTGGCCCTGGCCCGGCGGCTGGTTCGCGCCGGCGGCGGCGAGCTGCAGCTGCGCCCCGACGGCGCCGGTGCCCGCTTCGTGCTGAGCCTGCCCACCGCGTAGGCCAGGTCCACCGGTACCGGCAGCCGGTCAGCTCCGCAGCGGCAACGTGACCCGCACCCGGGCGCCACCCAGCGGGGAGTCCAGGATCTCGACGTCACCGCCGTGGGCGCGCGCGGTCTCGCGCACGATCGCCAGCCCGAGGCCGCTGCCGCCGTCGGAGCCGGCACGGGCGCCGTCGAGCCGGACCCAGCGCTCCAGCGCGCGGACCCGGTCGGCCGGCGCGATGCCCGGGCCGTCGTCGTCGATGTCGAGCACCGCTCGCCGGTCGGCCACCGACGTGGTGACGGCGACGTGGGCCCCGTGGCGTTCGGCGTTGATACGCAGGTTGTCCACCAGGCGCAGCAGCGCCGCCCGGTCGCCGTGCACCGGCGCGGCCGAGCCCGTCGCACCGGCCAGCTCGCGCAGGTCCAGCGGCTCCCGGGCGGCCGGGTCCAGCGACGACGTACTGGTCAGCGTCAGCAGGTCCTCGACGAGCCGCTGGAGGCGTTCGACCTCGGGGGCGAGGTCGTCGGTGAGCTCAGGGACGGTCACCGTGCCGGGGTGCGTACGCGCGACGTCGAGCTGAACGGCCAGGCTGGCGAGCGGCGAGCGCAGCTCATGGGCGGCATCGGCGACGAATGCCCGCTGCTGGGCGAGCAGGCCGCGGACAGCGGCGAGCAGCACCTGCAGCGTGTCGGCGAGGCGCCCGACCTCGTCGCGGCCGGCGACACTCGGCAGCGCCGCCGGCGACTCCGGCGCCCGGGCGATCTGCTCGGCGGCGGCGCGCAGCTGTTCGACCGGCCGCAGCGCCAGGCCGGCGACCAACCACGTCAGCGCGGTGACCACGGCGACCAGTACGGGTACGACGAGCAGCAGCACCAGGCGCAGCGCGTGCAGCGCCCGCCGTACGTCGGCGAGCGGGGCCGCGACGACCACGGCGACCGGCCGGCCCGCCAGCACCGCGGGCTCGACCCGCACGCGCAGCGGCGTACCGGCATAGGAACCTTCCTCGTCGGTGAGCACCCGGGGCACCGTGCCGGTTCGCAGCGCCTGCACCCGGCTGGCCGACGGCGTGGCGGCCAGCACGGTGCCGTCCTCGGCGACCACCTGGGCCAGCAGGGCCGAGCCGGCCGGCAGCGGCAGCGTGCTGGGCAGCCGGTCCGTCGTCACGAGGTCGGTCAGGATGGCGGCCTCGGCGCGGGTCTGCCCGTCCAGGTCCCGCACCAGGCCGCCGGCGAAGACCAGCGCTACCGCCACGGCGACCAGCACGAGGGCGACCGCGAGCGGCACGGCTGCCGACAGCACCAACCGCGCCCGTACGCCGCGCCGCCTCAGCACTCGGCCGGGCGCTCTCTGCCGCGTCATGTCTCGGTGAGGCGGTAGCCCTCGCCCCGCACCGTGATGACGGCGTCGCGACCGAGCTTGCGACGCAGGTAGCCGACATAGACCTCGACGACGTTGGGGTGGCTGTCGGGGTCGGCGTCGAAGACCTCCTCGAGCAGCTCGAGCTTGCTGACGACATGGCCGCACCGGCGTACCAGGTGCGCCAGCAGCCGGAACTCCCGAGGCGTCAGGTCGACCACGACGCCGGCCCGGGTGACCAGGTGCCGATCATTGTCGACGACGATCGACCCGCAGGCCACCGTCTGTGGGGTTGTCGTGCCGGGGGTCAGCGGCACTCGCCGGCGCAGCAGCACGCGCAGCCGCGCCAGCAGCACGACGTAGGAGAACGGCTTCACCAGGTAGTCGTCGGCGCCGAGATCGAGGGCATCGGCGAGGTCCCACTCGCCGTCCTTCGCCGAGAGCACCAGCACCGGCGTCCAGTCTTGGCGGGCGCGCAGCCGCTTGAGGACCTCATAACCCGAGAGACCGGGCAGCATCAGGTCGAGCACGAGCGCGTCGTACGAACCCTCGGCGCAGGCCGCGAGCCCGGCGATGCCGTCGTGCACGACCTGCACGTGGGCGCCGTCCGCGCTCAGCCCGCGGGCCAGCGCGGCGGCGAAGCGCACCTCGTCGTCGACCAGCAGCACCCGGGCGCCCTCCACGACACCAGTCTGGGCCCGCCGCGCCGCGGGCTCTCAGTCCGCTCTCAGCGCGGCCGACGACGGCCGGCGCATCCTGGATCCATGACCCCTCCTGCTTCCCGTCGCCGGCTCAGTCGACGTTCCGCCTGGGCGGTTCCTGTCGTCGTCGCCGTTGCCGTCGTCGGTACGTCCCTCGTCGCCGGCAGCCCGGCCTCGGCGACCGCGCACCCCGTTCTGCCGCAGCTGACCGCCGCCGAGCTGCTGGTGGGTGTGCAGACCAGCAGCACGCAGGCCCTGTCCGGCACCGTGGTGGAGACCGCCCGGCTCGGCCTCCCGTCCCTGCCCGGCCCGGACAGCAGCGCCGCGCTGGACTGGCAGTCGCTGGTCACCGGCTCGCACACCGCACGGGTCTGGGTCGACGGGCCGGACAGGCAGCGCCTGGCACTGCTCGGCCAGCTCGCCGAGTCCGACGTGGTGCGCTCCGGTCGGGACGTGTGGACGTACGCCTCGGCAGACCAGGCTGTCACCCACGCGGTGCTGCCGGAGGCTCCCGCGGAGTCGGCCGGCCCCGGCGTCACCCCTGACGCGCAGTCACTGACGCCCGCCGCGGCCGCCGCCAAGGCCCTGTCAGCCATCGACCCCACCACGGTCGTGACGGTCGACCCCACGACGATGGTGGCCGACCGGCCGGCCTACTCACTTGTGCTCACACCGAAGGACGGCCGCTCGACGGTCCGGAAGGTGGCCATCGCCGTGGACAGCGAGACGAAGGTGCCGCTGCGCGTGCAGGTCTTCGGGGCTGCGCCCGAAGCGGCCTTCGAGTCAGGTTTCACCGACATCACGTTCGCCCGGCCGGCCGGCTCGGTCTTCCGGTTCACACCGCCGCAGGGCAGCACGGTGACCACGAAGCAGATCAGGCCGCCGGCTGCGACCGCCGAGCCGGCCAGGCCGGCTGACACGGCCACCCCGACGGTGGTCGGCACCGGCTGGACGTCGGTGCTCGTGCTGCCGGCCGCCAGCGTCCCCGCCGCCGGCAGCGCAGTCACGCCGGGCGGCTCGACCGGTGACCTGATCGGGCGGCTGTCGACGACACTGCCCTCCGGTGACCGGCTCGTGCGCACCGCACTGGTCAACGTCCTGCTCGCCAAGGATGGCCGGATCCTGGTCGGGGCCGTCGGCGCTGACCTGCTGACCGCCGCTGCCGGGTGACGACCTCCGTCGCCGCGCCGGCCGTCACGACCAGTGGCGTGACTGCCTCGCCGGCCGTACGCACGCACGGCCTGACCCGCCGGTTCGGCAGCCAGGTTGCCGTCTCGGACGTCGCGCTGGAGGTCCCGCGCGGAGCTGTGTACGGCTTCCTCGGGCCCAACGGCTCGGGCAAGACCACGACCATCCGGATGCTGCTCGGGCTGCTCTCGGCCGACGCCGGCGAGATCGAGGTGCTGGGGCGTGAGATGCCGGCTGCGCTCGCGCAGGTGCTGCCGCGCGTCGGTGCGCTCATCGAGGGGCCGGCGTTCCACCCGTACCTGTCCGGGCGCGACAACCTGCGCCGCCTGGATGCCAGCGACGCGACGGCCGACCCACGCACCGGCCGGGCGCGGATCAGCGAGGCCCTGGCGCGGGTGGGGCTCACCGCCGCGGCGACCAAGCGCTACCGCAACTACTCCCTGGGCATGAAGCAGCGCCTGGGCCTCGCGGCCGCGCTGCTGCAGCCCCGCGAGCTGCTGGTGCTCGACGAGCCGACCAACGGCCTGGACCCGCAGGGCACCCGAGAGGTGCGTCACCTGGTCCGCGAGCTCGCCGCTGAGGGCACCACCGTGCTGGTCTCCAGCCACCTGCTTGCCGAGGTCGAGCAGATCGCCACGCACGTCGGGATCATGGCCGGCGGCGTCCTGCTGCGGCAAGGGACGCTCGCGCAGGTGCTGTCGGACGGCATCGCCAGGGTCGATGTGACCACCCCTGACCGGGACCGGGCGCACGGGGCGCTCAGCGAGCTGGGGCTCGCGGACCTGGCGCAGACCGCCGACGGCGTCTCGGCGCGACTCGGTGACGTGCCGGTCGAGCGGGTCGCCGCAGCGGTCGTCGACTCCGGCGCCCGGTTGCGCGGCCTCACCGTCGGCCGCCCGGACCTGGAGGAGCTGTTCGTGTCGCTGACCGGGGAGGGCTTCGATGTCCTGCGCTGAGGCCCTGGTCGAGCGCCCACCGGTCAGGCAGCCCGGCGCCTTCGGGCGGCTGTACCGCAGCGAGGTGCAGCTGGTTCTGCGCAGGCGCCGCAACCTCGCTCTGCTGGTCGTGCTCGGCCTCGTCCCGATGATCATCGGGGTAGCCGTGAAGGTCAGCACGCCGACCGCCGGCGACGGCCCGCAGTTCCTCGGCCAGGTCACCGGCAACGGGCTGTTCCTGGTCTTCACCGCCCTCACCGTCTGCCTGCCGTTCTTCCTGCCGCTGGTCGTCGGCGTCGTGGCCGGCGACAGCATCGCCGGCGAGGCCGGCACCGGAACGCTGCGCTACCTGCTCACGGTGCCGGTCACCCGCGGCCGGCTGCTGGCCAGCAAGACCCTGGGAGTCCTGACGTTCACAGCCCTCGCCGTGCTCACGGTCGCCGGGGTCGGGCTGCTCACCGGGGCTGTGCTGTTCGGGCTCGGCGATGTCACGCTGCTCTCCGGCGACGTGGTGTCGCTCGCCGACGGCCTGCTGCGCGCTCTGGGTGTTGCGGCCTACGTCGTGGTCGCGCTGTTCGGGCTGGCAGCCGGCGGCGTCTTCGTCTCGACGCTGACGGAGAACGCGATCGGCGCGATGGCGACGACGATCGCGATCGCGGTCTTCTCGGCGCTGCTCGACGCCGTACCGCAGCTCAAGGCCATCCACCCCTACCTGCTCACACACAACTGGCTGGGCTTCGGCGAGCTGCTGCGCGGGCACGTCGACACCGGCTCGCTGCTGCGCTGGTCGGCGCTGCACCTGGCGTACGCCGCCGTCTTCCTGTCGCTGGCCTGGTCCCGGCTGCGTACGAAGGACGTCACGAGCTGAGCTGTCGGTGGTACCCCTTCTCCCCGACGGGGCTGGCCTGCGCGATCATGCAGACATGGTCGTCGGCTGAGCGCGACCGGCCGGGCCCGTCGGTGGGCGGTGCCGGGTCAGCGGGCCGCGTACAGCGCCTTCTCGAAGTCCACGTAGACCTGGTAGGCCTCGGGGGTGACGAAGGGGAGGAACTGCGTGTAGATCGCGCCGGTGACGCCGGCGGAGGGGTCGACCCAGAAGTGCGTGTTGAGAAGGCCCGCCCAGGCGCCGCTACCCGCCCGGCGCATGCCCGGGATGTCGTGGGTGTTGAGCAGCAGGCCGTAGCCCCACTTGTAGCCCGGCCCGGCGTTGAAGGACGCTGACGAGGCCGGGTCGGCGGTCTCGATCGAAGCCGGGAAGTCCAGGTCACCGATCTGGTTCGTGAAGGCGGCCTTGACGGTCGCCTCCTGCAGGATGCGGGTGCCGTTGACCGTGCCACCGCCGAGCAGCGCGCGCTGGAAGAGCAGGTAGTCCCGCGGGGTGGAGTGCAGCCCGTGACCGCCGGCGTAGTACTCCGGCGTCAGGGCCAGCTCGATCTCGCTGGCCCCCCAGGTGCCGTCGGCGCCCCTCAGGTGCACCGGCACCAGCCCTTCGCGCTGGTCGTCGCTGGGTGCGAAGGACGTCTCGTTCATCCCGAGCGGCGCGGTGATGCCGTCCTTCACGGCGACGTCCAACGTCATGCCGCTGGCCGCCTCGATGACCTTGCCGAGCCAGTCGGTGTTGATGCCGTACGTGAAGGTGGTGCCGGGGTCGGCCACCATCGGCGCGCCGAAGACCACGTTGGAGCCCGACAGCACGTTGGGCGTGCCGGTCGCTGCCTCCCAGCGCATCAGGTCGGCGTTCCAGAACCAGTAGCCCAGGCCCGCGGTGTGCGTCACGAGCTGCTTCACGGTGGCCTGCGAGGCCGGTGCCCGCAGCCGCGGTGTGTCGCCGTCGAAGCCGTCGAGCACCTGCAGCGCGGCGAACTCGGGGCAGTACTTCTCGACGGGCGCGTCGAGGTCGAGGGCTCCGCGCTCCACCTGCTGCAGCGCTGCGGCGGTGGCGACCATCTTGGTCATGGACATGATCCGGAAACGGGTGTCGGGGCCGACGGGCTCGTCGCCGCCGGCGACCCGGCTGCCCGCGGCGCCCTCGTAGATCGTGCCGTTGCGGTCGGCCGCGACGGCGACGATGTTCGGTACCGCGCCGCTGGCGACGCCTTCCTGCAGGACGGTGTCGATTGCGCTGCTGTTCATGGGTCTCCTGGGTCAGGGGGACCGCGCTCGCTGCGCGGGCCACCGGGCATGGTGAGGCACGTCATACCCGGGCGGTGCGGGCAGCGTCCTCTCGACAGAGCGGCCCGGCAACCCCGCGCACCCGGGTCGGTAGTGGCAGACGGCCTCAGACGCTCAGCAGGCGGTCACACCGCCGAGGGCTCCGGTGCGGGCTGCGCCTGCGACGTGTCGTCCGGGTGCTCCGAGACCGTCGCGCCCGGCCGGCTCGGCGACAGCGGGGCGTGCTCCGCGGCGAGCTGCCGGCCCGGGTCACTGCGCCCGCGCCCGGCCACCGAGGTGATCATCGTGTTGCCGACCGCAACGAGCGGCACCACGAACAGCGCCCCCGCGATACCTGCGACAGCGGCCCCGGTCGCGATCGACAAGATGACGGCCAGCGGGTGGACGGCGACGGCGCGACCCAGCAGGAACGGCTGCAGCCCGTGGGCCTCCACCTGCTGCACAACCAGGACGACACCCAGCATCAGCAGCGCGATGAACGGGCCCTGCGCGACGAGCGCCACGAGCACCGCGAGGATCCCGGAGAGCAGCGCCCCCACGACGGGGATGAACGCCCCCAGGAACACGACCACCCCGAGGGGCACCGCCAGCGGCACCCCGAGCAGCGCCGCACCGATACCGACGCCGAGCCCGTCGACGACGGCGACCACCAGCGTCGCCCGTACGTAGTAGCTCAGCGTCACCCACCCCGAGCGGCCGGCCTCGTCCAGCGGCTCCCGGGCGCCCGCAGGCAGCAACCGCAGCAGCCAGGCCCAGATCCGGTGCCCCGACGACAGGAAGAAGAACGTCGAGAACAGCGTGATGAACAGTCCTTCGGCGATCTTCGTCGCCGTCGACGCCACGCCCAGTGCACCGCTCAGCAGCGCGCCCCGGTTGCTTGACGCGGAGGCCTCCGCCCTCCTGACGGCATCCGACAGAGCGGTCGACGACAGGTGCAGCGGGCTGTCGGCAAGGCGCTGCTGCAGGTCGCTGGCACCCGCCACGGCCTGCGTGCGCAAGTCGCTGAAGCCACGGGCGGTCTGCTGCCCGACCAGCGTGAACAGCGCCGCGACGAGCAGCAGCGTGAGCAGCACACAGGCCAGCGCTGCCACCGGCCGGGGGACCCGCGCTCTCGTGATCAGCCCCACCAGCGGGTGGAGCAGTGCAGCCAGCAGCAGCGACACCAGGATCGGGACCAGGATGTCGGCGAAGCCGGCCAGCAGCCGGACGATGCCGTACAGGCCCAGCGCAATGACCAGCAGGCGCCAGGTCCAGTCCGAGGCGATACGGACGGCCGGGTTGACGCTGGACGCGGTGGCGGGCGCCGCCGCGCCCGAGCCCAGGTCAGCGCGGCCCTCGGGCGGGGAAGGTCGCAAGGTCACGATCGGGCTATGCCCGGCCGGGTCGCGATCGAACGCAGCGGGCAGCGGCGCCGTTAGGGTCCGGAGGTGACCACGCAGGCGCCGAGCGACCGCGTGCTGACGGTGCCCAACCTGCTGTCGGCGCTGCGGCTGGCCGGCGTGCCGCTGTTCCTGTACTGGGTGCTCGGCACCGAGCAGGACGGCCGGGCCATCCTGCTGCTGATGGCCGCCGGGGCCAGCGACTACTTCGACGGCAAGATCGCCCGCAGGTACGGCCTGACCAGCCGGCTTGGCACGCTGCTCGACCCGCTCGCCGACCGGCTGTACATCCTGGCCACACTCGTGGCGCTGGTTGCCCGCGACGGCCTGCCCTGGGGCTTCGCGGTCCTGCTGGTCGGCCGGGATCTGGTGCTCGCCGGCTTCCTGCCGGTGTTGCGGCGCCACGGGTACGGCCCGCTCCCGGTGAGCTTGCTCGGCAAGGCGGCGACCTTCAACCTGCTGTACGCCTTTCCGATGCTGCTGGCGGCCCTGCCGGAGCGCGACGACCTGCTCAGCACGGTGTTCCGTCCGATCGGCTGGGCCTTCACGACGTGGGGGACGGCGCTGTACCTCGTCGCGGGGGTGGCGTACGCCGTGCAGGTGCGCCAGCTGGTCTCCGACGGGCCGCGGGAGGCCTGAGCCGTGCGGGCCGTCGTGATGGCCGGGGGCGAGGGCACCCGGCTGCGCCCGATGACGGCCAACCAGCCCAAGGTGCTGCTGCCCGTCGTCAACCGGCCCGTGATGGAGCACGTGCTGCGGCTGCTGAAGCGGCACGGCTTCGACGAGACCGTGGTGACCGTCCAGTTCCTCGCCAGCCTGATCCGGACCTACTTCGGGGACGGCGCCGAGTTCGGCATGCACCTGTCGTACGCGACCGAGGAGACCCCACTCGGCACCGCCGGGTCGGTGAAGAACGCCGAGGAGGCACTGTCCGACAGCTCCTTCCTGGTGATCAGCGGCGACGCGCTCACCGACATCGACCTCGGCGCGGTCGTGGCGGCGCACCGTGCCAAGGGCGCGCTCGTGACGGTCTGCCTGGCACGGGTACCCGACCCGCTGGAGTTCGGGATCGTCGTGACCGACGGTGACGGCCGGGTCGAGCGCTTCCTGGAGAAGCCGACATGGGGCCAGGTGTTCACCGACACCGTCAACACCGGCATCTACGTGATGGAGCCTGAGGTCCTCGCACATGTCGCGCCCGGCGAGGCCGTCGACTGGGCGGCCGACGTCTTCCCGGCGCTGCTGCGGGCCGGTGCGCCGGTCTACGGCCACGTCGCGGCGGGCTACTGGCAGGACGTCGGCACCCACGAGAGCTACATCCGGGCCCAGGCGGACGTCCTGCACCGCCGCGTCGACGTCGAGATCGACGGCTTCGAGGTCGCGCCTTCGGTGTGGGTGGGGGAGGGCGCCGAGGTCGATGCCGACGCGATTGTCGAGGGGCCGGCGTGCATCGGTGACTTCGCCAAGGTCGAGGGCGGCGCCGAACTGCGCGGGCTGACCGTGCTCGGCAACAACGTCGTGGTGAAGGGCGGGGCGTTCCTGGAGCGCGCCGTGGTGCACGACAACGTGTTCATCGGCCGGCAGGTCGTGCTGCGCGGCTGCGTCATCGGCAAGAACACCGACGTGATGCGCGCGGCCCGGATCGAGGAGGGCGCGGTCGTCGGCGACGAGTGCGTCGTCGAGCAGGAGGCCTACCTCTCCAGTGGCGTCAAGGTCTACCCGTTCAAGACCATCGAGGCCGGCGCCGTCGTCAACACCAGCGTCATCTGGGAGTCGCGCGGCACCGCGTCGCTGTTCGGGCCGCGCGGCGTGTCCGGTCTGGTCAACGTCGAGGTCACCCCGGAGTACGTCGTACGCCTGGCATCGGCGTACGCCACCACCCTGAAGAAGGGCAGCGTCGTGGTGACCGCGCGCGACGCCTCGCGGGCAGCCCGCGCCTTCAAGCGGGCCGTCATCGCGGCCCTGACGTCGAGCGCCATCGACGTCCGCGACCTGGAGGTGTCACCGCTGCCCGTGACGCGGTACGAGACGCGGCGCACCGATGCGGCGGGCGGGGTGGTGCTGCGCACCACCCGGGACGACGCGCAGTCCATCGACATCGCCTTCCTCGACGCCGAGGGCGCCGACATCTCGCCGGCGGCGCAGCGTCGGCTCGAACGCGTCTTCAGCCGGCAGGAGTTCCGGCGCGCGTTTCCGGGGGAGATCGCGGAGCTGAGCTTCCCGTCCCGAGCCATCGAGACCTACACCCGGGAGCTGGTGGCGGCGGTCGACGTCCGCGGCGTGGCCGAGGCGGGTCTCAAGGTGGTGCTGGACACCGCGGGCGGCGCGGCCGCGCTGGTCCTGCCCGCGCTGCTGGGCCGGCTGGGGGTGGACGTCCTGACGGTGTCGAACCGGCTGGACGAGCGAGCGACAACGCAGACCGCCGAGCAGCATGCGGCCGCGCTGCACCGGCTGGGCGGCCTGGTGTCGAGCTCGCGGGCCGCGTTCGGGGTGCGCTTTGACCACGTGGGGGAGCGGATCGCCCTGGTCGACGAGCGCGGTCAGGTCGTCCACGACGACCGCGCACTGCTGGTCGTGCTGGATCTGGTGGCCGCGGAGAACCGGTTTGGGCGCTTCGCGCTGCCGGTGACCACGACCCGGATCGCGGAGCAGGTCAGCTCCTTCCACGGCTGTCACATCATCTGGACCTCCACCTCGCCGGATGAGCTGTCGCGGGTCGCCGCGCACGGCGTCGTGTTCGCCGGCGACGGGCGTGGCGGGTTCGTCGTCCCGGAGCTCTCGCCCGCCGTCGACGGCCTCGCAGCGTTCGTCCGCCTGCTCGGCCTGGTCGCCCGCACCCGCCTGACGCTGTCCCAGATCGACGCCCGCATCCCGATTGCACATGTCGTACGCCAGGGCGTGCCGACCCGGTGGGCCAAGAAGGGGCTGGTGATGCGGGAGGTGCTGGCTGCCGCCGGCACCCGCGAGGTGGACACCACCGACGGCATCCGGGTGGTGGAGGCCGACGGCCGGTGGGCGCTGATGCTGCCCGACCCGTCCGAGGCCATCACGCACCTGTGGGCGGAGGCTTCGACCGCCGCCGCCGCCGAGGACCTGCTCAGGGTCTGGGCGCAGGTCGTGGTGGACGCCGACGGCGCGCGCTAGGTGTCACGGGTCAGCTGCATGGCAGGCTGATCCGGTGCCCTCGTCGATGCCTGCGCCACCGCGCGTAGACGGCTCGATGTCGCTGCTGGTCGATCTGATGCAGCACGCCGAAGACCCTGCGTACGCTGCGGCCGCAGCCCGCCGCTCCGCGACTCCGGCAGCGACTGGACGGGCCTCGCGGCACGCTCTGCGCGGTGCGGCCGTCATCGTCATCGTCGGCCTGCTCACCGGCACGGCCGCCGCGGCGGTGCGTGGCACCGGGGGCGGCGCCGGTCGCGACGGCCTGGTCAAGGAGGTGCAGCGACGCACCGCTGAGTCCGACGCGCTGACCCGGCAGGTTGCGGTCTTGCGCGACGATGTCGCCGCCCGCCGCGACGCGGCCCTCGCGGGCGATGCCGCCGCCGCGCTGCGCCGGCTCGAGCTGGCCTCCGGGGTGGTCGCGGTGACCGGGCCCGGCGTGGTGGCCGTCCTTGACGACCGCCCCGCCGAGCAGCCGGGGTCCCTGTCGGTGCCGCGCGGCGGTCAGGTCGGGGCGGGCCGGGTGCTGGACCGCGACCTGCAGGGTCTGGTCAACGGACTGTGGGTCGCCGGCGCGGAGGCGGTCACCGTCAACAACCTGCGGCTGACCGCGCGCACGGCGATCCGGTCGGCCGGCGAGGCGATCCTGGTCGACTACCGGCCGCTCAGCCCGCCGTACGTCGTACGGGCGGTGGGTGACCCCGGCCGGCTCGAGCCGGCGTTCGTCGACGGTGCGGCGGGGCGCCGGCTGGCGACGTACACCGCGCTGTACGGCCTGCGCTTCCAGGTGCACACCGAGGACGCGCTGCGGCTGCCGGCCGGCCCGATCCCCGAGCCGCGCTCAGCGCCCTCGTGATCCCGGCGCTCGCGCTGCTCGGCGGCGTCCTGCTCGGGCTCCTGCTGCACCCGACGGTGCCCGTCGCGCTGCAGGCGTACCTGCCGATCGCGGTCGTGGCGGCCCTCGACGCGGTCTTCGGCGGCATCCGCGCGCAGCTCGATGGGATCTTCGACGACAAGGTATTCGTGGTTTCCTTCGTCAGCAACGTGCTGGTTGCCGGTCTGGTGGTCTTCCTGGGCGACCAGCTCGGGGTGGGCGGCCAGCTGTCGACCGGCGTCGTCGTCGTGCTCGGCATCCGGATCTTCTCCAACGCCGCGGCGATCCGCCGGCACCTGTTCAAGGCGTGAGCGTGCGGCGATCGCTGTTCCGGCCGAGGTTGCGGCGCGTCGATGTGCTGGTCGCGCTGCTGCTTGCGGTGCTGGGGTTCGCCGCGGTGGTCCAGGTCAGGTCCACCCGGGGCGACGCAGTACTGGCGTCGGCGCGGCAGGAGGACCTGGTGCAGATCCTGGACGACCTGTCCGGCCGCAACGCCCGGCTTCGCCGTGAGGTCGCCGACCTCAGCGCCTCGCGTGAGCGGTTGACCAGCGCCGGCGGCGACGAGGCCGCGCTCGCCGAGGCGCAGCGCCGCACCCAGCTGCTCGGCGTGCTGGCCGGCACGGTCGCGGCCTCCGGTCCCGGGATCACCCTGACGATCGAGGACCGCACCGGCGGAGTGCGCGCCGAGGTGCTGCTCGACGCGCTGGAGGAGCTGCGCGACGCCGGAGCGCAGGCCGTGCAGCTCGGCGGCGCCCAGCTCGCCGGCGCGAGGGGGGGCGGCGCCGTGCGGGTCGTCGCCAGCACCGCACTGGTCGACGGCACCGGCGGGGTGCTCGTCGACGGCGCCTTGCTCACACCGCCGTACGTGTTCACGGTGCTCGGCGACCAGGGCACCTTGGCGTCTGCGCTCGGCATCCCGGGCGGTGTCGTCGCGACGGTGGCGCGGGTCGGCGGCGCGGCCCGCGTCGAGCAGTCCGGCGCCCTTGTCGTGGGCGCCTTGCGACCGCTCACGCCGCCTCGTTACGCTCGGCCGGACCCAGGCGGCTGACCAGCAGGGCCGCCCACCACGTCGAGAGGCACTGCCCTGAACGCCGACGCCTACCCCGAGGACCTCATCTACACCGCTGAGCACGAGTGGCTGCGGGCCGGTGCGGGGCCGGTCGTCCGGCTGGGCATCACGGCGTACGCGCAGGAGGCGCTGGGCGACATCGTCTTCGTGACGCTGCCGGCGGTCGGCACCGCGCTGGACGCCGGCCAGGCATTCGGTGAGGTCGAGTCGACCAAGAGCGTCTCGGACGTGTACGCGCCGGTGGCGGGGACCGTCTCAGCGGTCAACGAGGCGCTGGACGCCAACCCCGAGCTGGTCAACGCCGATCCCTACGGCGACGGCTGGCTGGTCGAGCTGACGGTCGAGGGCCCACTGGTCGGCGACACCCTGCTCGACCGAGCCGCGTACCAGGCACTGCTGCCCTGACCCGGCGGAGCGGTCGGACCTGAACCACCCGCCGAGCAGCCCAGATCGGCCCGGGCAGCCCTCCACGGCAGCGTCGAGACACCGCAGCAGCGGCCCGGCTCAGGTGGAGGTTGACCCTGTGTGACGCGCCCTACTACGGTCAGGCAGCACCACGACCGGGAGGAAACACACGTGTTCTGCACGCGGTGCGGCCAGCAGAACCCCGACGGGAGCCGCTTCTGTGCGCGCTGCGGGGCAGCCCTACCGGCCGCCGGCGCGCCGGCTCCGAGCGAGATCGAGACGACGTCGACGATCTCGCTCTCGGCGCTGGAAGGAGCCTTGGACCGCGGTGCGGGCGCGGCCCATGCCGAGCCGGTGCTCGACGACGAACCACCGGCCGGTACGGCGCTGCTGGTCGTCAAGCGCGGTCCCAATGCCGGCAGCCGGTTCCTGCTCGATGCCGATGTCACGACGGCTGGCCGGCACCCCGAGAGCGACATCTTCCTGGACGACGTGACGGTCAGCCGGCGGCATGCCGAGTTCGTTCGCGAGGGTGGCGGTTTCGTCGTCCGCGACGTCGGCAGCCTCAACGGGACCTACCTGGACCGCGAGCGCATCGAGTCGGCGGGGCTGGCGGGCGGCGACGAGGTGCAGATCGGTAAGTACCGGCTGGTGTTCCTGGCGGGCCCGCGCAGCGCGGAGCACGGGTGAGCCCGTCGGCCGAGGCGGTGTCGGCGCGTGCGTTCATGAGCATCGGGGAGGTGCTCGGCCAACTGCGGCCCGACTTCCCTGACATCACCATCAGCAAGATCCGGTTCCTGGAGGACGAGGGGCTGGTCAAGCCGGTGCGTACCGCGTCGGGCTATCGCAAGTTCTCGCGTGAGGACGTCGGTCGGCTGCGCTACGTGCTGACCGCCCAGCGCGACCAGTACCTGCCGCTGCGCGTCATCAAAGAGCACCTGGCCGCCATCGACCGGGGCCTGGAGCCGCCGGCGCCGAGTACCGGTGGGCCGCGCGTCCCGCGCGCCCTGGTGGCCGCCGAGGCGCTCCCCGGGCCGGCGGCCTTCCGGCCCGATCCGAGCGAGCTGCGGCTGTCGCGGGCCGAGCTGGCCGAGGCGGCGGGCCTGTCGGACGAGCAGCTCGAGCAGCTCGTTCAGTACGGTCTGCTCGGACCTCGGCAAGGTGGATCGCACTACGACGGCGATGCGCTGATCGTGGCCAAGACCGTGGCGGAGATGGCGCGGTTCGGCATCGAGGCCCGGCACCTGCGGCCGTTCAAGACCGCGGCCGACCGGGAGGTCGGGCTGCTGGAGCAGGTCGTCACGCCGCTGGTCCGCCAGCGCAACCCGGAGGCCCGGGCGCGGGCCGATGAGGTGGTCCGCGAGCTGGCGGCGCTGTCGGTGAAGCTGCACAGCACCCTGGTCCGCCAGGGGCTCGGCCCGGGGCTGCGTCGCTGAGCTGGGCTGCTGACCTGCGCGGTAGGGTGCCCCACCGACGTACCGCTGGAGGTCCCGTGGCAGAGCACGAGGAGGGCACCACCCTCCGCGAGTTGAGTGTGGTGGGCGTACGCGTCGAGCTCCCCAGCCAGCAGCCGATCGTCCTGCTCAAGGAGGTCGACGGCGACCGTTACCTGCCGATCTGGATCGGCGCCGTAGAGGCCACCGCGATCGCCTTTGCGCAGCAGGGCGTCGTCACCGGTCGGCCGATGACGCATGACCTCATGCGCGACCTGCTGGACTCCTTCGAGCACCCGCTGCGCACCGTCACGATCACCGAGTTGCGCGACGGGACCTTCTACGCCGAGCTGGGCTTCGACGAGGGCCGGACCGTGAGCGCGAGGCCGTCCGACGCCATCGCGCTGGCACTGCGTACCGGCGCCGTCATCAAGGGCGAGGCGGCGGTGCTCGAGGAGGCCGGCATCTCGATCCCCGACGAGCAGGAGGACGAGGTCGAGAAGTTCCGGGAGTTCCTCGACCAGATCAACCCGGAGGACTTCCAGTCCTGACATCACCCTGACCCTGAGGTCTAGACTTGGGACGCGCCGGGCGAGGTCGTTGACCCCCCAAGTCCGGCTCCCTACCGTGCGCTACGACCCCAGGCCGGGGTCGGCGGCCCGCGCCCCGCGTGAGCTGTCTGCAGAGAGGCGGGCCCCCGTGCCGCACGAGCAGGGACCGACCCCACAGCCCCGCCCGGTGCTGGGGCTGCAGGGCACGCTGTTCGACGACCTGCCTGCCGACGAGCGACCGGGCGCGCAGCCGGAGGGGCTCGGCTACCGCGGGCCGACCGCGTGCTCGGCTGCCGGGATCACCTACCGCCAGCTGGACTACTGGGCCCGTACCGGGCTGGTGGAGCCGAGCGTGCGCGAGGCGGCCGGGTCCGGCAGCCAGCGGCTCTACTCCTTCCGCGACATCCTGGTGCTGAAGATCGTCAAGAAGCTGCTGGATGCCGGCGTCTCGCTGCCCAACATCCGGACCGCCATCGCCACCCTGCGCGACCGGGGGATAGCCGACCTCGCGCAGATGACGCTGATGAGCGACGGCACGACGGTGTACGAGTGCACCTCCACCGACGAGGTGCTCGACCTGGTGCAGGGCGGCCAGGCCGTCTTCGCCATCGCGGTCGGTCATCAGGTCAGTGACGTACAGGGCTCGCTGGCCCAGCTGCCGGGGGAGCGGGCCCATGGCGCCGGCCAGCAGGGCCCGCACGGCACCGGCGCCGATGACCTGGCCAGCCGCCGCCGGCGCCGTTCCGCCGGCTGACAGCGTCCGCACCTCCCAGGTCCACCCGCGCGCCGCGCGTCGGACGACTCGAACCGGCCCGTCCGGGTAAGCTGTCCTCGCCGACGACCCCACGCGGGAGAGTCCCCCGCCGCCAGCGGGGGGCGCCGAAGGAGCAACTCTCCCCGAGAACCTCTCAGGCCCGTGGACCGCGTGGAAGAGGCACCTCTGTAGAGCAGGCGTGCGCGCCTCACCGAAGGAGAAAGCCCGTGCGAGCGGGTGAAGCTCTCAGGTCCAAGGGACAGAGCGGGGAGGCCCTAGCGGTGCGCGCCCGGCGCCCCGCGGCTGCCCCCGGAGGTCTGTCGTGAGTGACGCCCCTGCCCGTGTGCCCGCTCCGTCCGCGACCCTGAGCCTGGTCGAGCTGGAGGCGGCAGCGCCGTTCGCGGGCCGGCACATCGGGCCCACTCAGGACCAGATAGCCAAGATGCTCGCCGTCATCGGGCACGGCTCACTCGACGATCTGACGCGGGCCGCCGTGCCGGCCGCGATCCGGGCCACCGAAGCCCTCGACCTGCCGCCGGCCGCGAGCGAGCCGCAGGTGCTCGCCGAGCTGCGCGCGCTCGCCGACCTCAACATCCTGGTCACACCCATGATCGGCTGCGGCTACTCCGCTACGCACACCCCGGGCGTCGTGCTGCGCAACGTCATGGAGAACCCGGCCTGGTACACCGCGTACACGCCCTACCAGCCGGAGATCAGCCAGGGCCGCCTGGAGATGCTGCTCAACTTCCAGACCGTCGTGGCCGACCTGACCGGCCTGCCCGTGGCGGGCGCCAGCCTGCTCGACGAGTCGACCGCCGCGGCCGAGGCCATGACGCTGGCGCGCCGGCAGAGCAAGCTCGGTGCCGACGCCGTCTTCCTGGTCGACGGCCAGACCCACCCGCAGACCATCGCGGTGCTGCGCACCCGTGCGCTGCCGCTCGGCCTGCCGCTGCAGGTCGTCGACACCTCCGAGGGCCTGCCCGGCGGGCCGGCCTTCGGGGTGCTGCTGCAGCACCCCGGGACCTCCGGCGTGGTCCGCGACCTGCGCCCGCTGATCCGCGAGGCGCACGAGGCCGGCGCGCTGGTCACCGTCGCCACCGACCTGCTCGCGCTGACCCTGCTGGACAGCCCGGGCGAGCTCGGCGCCGACGTCGCGGTCGGCAGCACCCAGCGCTTCGGCGTCCCGCTCGGCTACGGCGGCCCGCACGCCGGTTTCATGGCTGTTCGCAAGGGGCTCGAGCGCGCCATGCCCGGCCGGCTCGTCGGCGTGAGCGTCGACGCCGACGGTGCGCCGGCGCTGCGCCTCGCCCTGCAGACCCGTGAGCAGCACATCCGCCGCGAGAAGGCCACCAGCAACATCTGTACGGCGCAGGTGCTGCTCGCGGTGATGGCCGCCGCGTACGCCGTGCACCACGGGCCGGGCGGTCTGCGCGACATCGCGCGGCGTACCCATCGGATGGCCGCCGTGCTCGCCGCGGCGCTGCGCGCGGCCGGACACGAGCCGGTGTACGCGACCTTCTTCGACACCGTGACGGTGCGGGTGCCGGGCCGGGCCCGGGCCGTCGCCGCCGACGCGGTCGGCCGCGGCGTCGAGCTGCGGCTGGTGGACGACGACACCCTGGGTATCAGCACCGACGAGACGACCACCCGCGAGCACCTGGACACGGTGGCCGCCGCCTTCGGGCTGGCCCCGCAGGACTGGGACGCCCTCGATGCTGCGACTCCGGACGCGCTGCCCACCGCCGAGCTGCGCAGCACGCCGTACCTCACGCACGAGGTGTTCGCCACCCACCACAGCGAGACCTCGATGCTGCGCTACCTGCGCCGGCTGTCCGACCGCGACCTCGCGCTGGACCGCACGATGATCCCGCTCGGCTCCTGCACGATGAAGCTCAACGCCACCACCGAGATGGAGCCGGTCACGTGGCCGGAGTTCTCGGGGCTGCACCCGTTCACCGACCCCGCCCACGCGCAGGGTTACCGGTCGCTCACCGACGACCTGTCACGCTGGCTGGCCGAGGTCACCGGCTACGACGCGGTGAGCCTGCAGCCCAATGCCGGCAGCCAGGGCGAGTTGGCGGGGCTGCTGGCGATCCGGGGCTACCACCTCGCCAACGGCGACACCGGACGCGACGTCTGCCTCATCCCGGCCAGCGCGCACGGCACCAACGCGGCCAGCGCGGTGATGGCCGGCATGCGCGTCGTGGTGGTGGCGAGCGCGCCCACCGGTGACGTCGACGTCAACGACCTCACCGCCAAGATCGAGCAGTACGGCAGCGCCCTCGCCGCGCTGATGGTCACCTACCCGAGCACCCACGGGGTGTACGAGGACACCATCACCGACATCTGCGCGGCGGTGCACGACGCCGGCGGGCAGGTCTACGTCGACGGTGCCAACCTCAACGCGCTGGTCGGCCTGGCCCGCCCCGGCCGCTTCGGCGCCGACGTCAGCCACCTCAATCTGCACAAGACCTTCTGCATCCCGCACGGAGGTGGGGGGCCCGGAGTCGGGCCGATCGGTGTGCGCGCGCATCTCGCGCCGCACCTGCCCAACCACCCGGCCGACCCGGCCGCTGGCCCGGCCACCGGTCCCGGCCCGGTCAGCGGGGCTCCGTACGGCAGCGCGGGCATCCTGCCGATCCCGTGGGCGTACCTGCGGCTGATGGGCGCTCCCGGGCTGACCCGGGCGACGCAGGTCGCGGTGCTGTCCGCCAACTACGTCGCCGCGAGGTTGCAGCCGCACTTCCCGGTGCTGTACACCGGACGCGGCGGCCTGGTGGCGCACGAGTGCATCATCGACCTGCGGCCGATCACCAAGCAGACCGGTGTCACCGTCGACGACGTCGCCAAGCGGCTCGTCGACCACGGCTTCCACGCCCCGACGATGAGCTTCCCGGTCGCCGGCACGCTGATGGTCGAGCCGACCGAGAGCGAGGACCTCGCCGAGCTGGACCGGTTCTGCGACGCCATGATCGACATCCGGCGGGAGATCGACCTCGTCGCAGCGGGCGAGTGGCCGGTGCACGACAACCCGCTGCGCGGCGCGCCGCACACGGCGGCGGCCCTGCTGGGGGAGTGGGACCACCCGTACACCCGGGAGCAGGCTGCCTACCCGGCCGGCGTGCGCCGCATCTCGAAGTACTGGCCGCCGGTGCGCCGTATCGACGGGGCGCACGGTGACCGCAACCTGGTGTGCTCCTGCCCGCCGCCGGAGGCGTACGAGCGGTAGGCCGGGGGAGGCGGCTCAGGCCGCCGTCGGGTGCACCCGGTAGATCGGGCGGTGCGGCTCCACGGTGCGCCCATCGGGGAGCAGCTCTCCGGTGTCCTCGAACACCACGACGCCGTTGCACAGCAGGCTCCACCCCTGCTCGGGGTGGCAGGCGACCGTGCGCGCTGCGTCGTGGGCAGCGTCGTCAGAGGCCGGGCAGGCGGGTCGGTGGGTACACATCATGTGGTGGTCCTGGGTCAGTAGGTTGCTGCCGTCAGTGTGCTCTTCGGTCGGGCCCGGTGGCTGCTGAACACGCGCGCCCGTGGACGGCAGCCGGGTGATCTATGCATAGCCCCTTCGGATCAGGTGCGCGCGGCGGATTGCCGTCGGTGCTCACCAGCCGGCAGCCAGGCAGCCTGGGCTCGACCACCGGGCGCGGATGGCGACGTCTCAGCGCTCAGCACGGATCGTGACATAGCAGTCACGGACGGCTCCGAGGGCGCGCTTCACGCCGCTCGATAGCGGCGGGTCGGCGGGGCCGCCTCCCAGGCCGGCCGGCCTTTGCGCCGTAGCCTCGGCCGAGCCGCAACGGCCCGTCCGGGGGAGTTGGGCAGCAGGAGGTGCTCAGCGTGCTCGGGGAAGCTGTCGACCTCCGGGCGCCGCGCACCCTGGCCCGGCGCCGTCTGCCGGTCGGCCTTGCGATGGTCAGTCTGCTCGGGCTGGTGCTGCTCGCCGGAAACCACGAGGCGTTTGACCTGAAGGTCTACGCCGGTGCGGTGCGTTCCTGGGTCGGCGGGCAGCCGCTGTACGACTACGTCCTGCCCGGAACGACGTACGGCTTCACCTACCCGCCGTTCGCCGCACTCGCCATGCTCCCCATCGCGGTACTGCCCTTCCGGCTGGCGATCGCGGTCAACGTCGTCGCGGACGCGGCCATCATCACCGCGACGACCTGGTGGCTGGCCGCCCGGGTGGCCCCGCGCTGGGGGCTGGCGACCGGGTGGGCGACGGCCTGCGCCGTACCGGTGGTCTGCCTGCTCGAGCCGGTCCGCGACACGGTCGGGTACGGCCAAGTCAACCTGGCGCTGGTGGCGCTGATCGTGTTGGACGTCGAGGCGCTGCGCCGGGGCAGCCGCTGGGCCGGCGTCGGCACCGGGCTGGCCGCAGCCGTCAAGCTCACGCCCGCGGTGTTCATCGTGATGCTGCTGGCCCGGCGGCCGCGGGCGGCCCTGCAGGCCGCCGGCTGCGCGGCGCTCGCCACGACAGCGGCGTTCGTGGTGGCGCCGGGCACCTCTCGGGCCTACTGGACCGGTGCGCTCCTGGACACCTCACGGGTCGGCCGCAGCGACGTCCCGGCCAATCAGGCGCTGTCCGGTTTCCTCACCCGGCTCACCGACGCCACCACCACGCCGCGGCTGCTGTGGCTCGCTGCCGTCCTGCTGGTCGGCGCCATCGGTCTGACCCGGGCGGTGCGCGCCGTACGGGCCGGCGACGACCTGGCCGCGCTCGCCCTGACCGGCCTGACCGGCTCTCTGGTCAGCCCCATCACGTGGACGCACCACCTGTGGTGGGTGGTGCCGGCGATCGCCGTCCTGCTCCGGGCCGGGCTCGACCGGCGGCGCTGGCTGGTCGCCGCCGGCGCGGTCACCGTGCTGTTCGCCAGCTCGCTGCCCGACCACGTCGTCACACCGATCGGTCAGCACACCGCGCACGGTCCGCTGGTGCTCATCGCCGAGAGCAGCTACGCGCTGGCCTGCCTGCTGCTCGTGCTGTTCCTACCTGCGCGCGCCGCCTCGGAGCCGCTGTCAGGTCAGGTGCGGCCCCGTGCCGGCGCCGTACGGTCTACTTGACATAGTGTCCATTATCGGCGAACTGGACTCGGGTCGCGGGTGAAGACGAAACGCCGGTAGGCCCAGAACCGGAAGGCCGTCGCGACGACCGTCCCGAGCAGGCCGGTCACGTTGAAGGCCAACGGACTGGTCAGGCCCAACAGGTAGTGGCCGACGTCGACGGGGACCAACGTGATCACCAGGCCGATCACGTTGACGGCCATGAACATTCCCAGGTCGCGACCGTGGGTGGCGCGGGCGTCGACGCGATGGGCGAACGCCCAGGCCCGGTTGCCCAGGTAGGCCACGAAGGTCGCCAGCACCGTCGAGGCTGTCTTCGAGAGCGTGGGTCCGACCCCGAGCCCTACGTGCAGGGCGTTGGCAACCGCGACATCCAGCAGGGTGCAGCCGCCTCCCACCACGACGAACTTGCCGAGCTCGGCGACCAGTGGCCGGACCCGACCGGTCAGCCGCGGCACCGGCCCCGGCCTGCTGAGGCCCACGGCGCAGGCCAGCGGTGCGGCCGGTTGCACGGGGGCGTGCCCCGCTCGCACTTGCTGCCTACCGGGCATCGACGCGACTCCCGGTCATCGAGGTGGGGGGTTGCCAGCGGTCGGTGTCGGTCCCGGTGGCGGGGCGCGGCGCGACAGCCGGCGGGCGCCGCCGGCTCCCCGCTGCCATCAGCAGTCCGAGCAGCGCCAGGGCGCCGGCTGCGACGTACGGGCCGGTGGTCCGGATGCCGGCAACGCCGCCGTCCCGGTACGGGTCGGCGAGCACCGCCCCGGAGCTCGCCGCAGCGGGCAGCTCCGTGCTCGAGGTGCTGCCGGCGTCGCGCACCGACAGCTGCGCGGAAGCCGAGGGGGCGAGCGCTGCGCTCACCCAGTACGCGCCCCGGACCCGGGCGAGCACGTGGTTCACCTGTCGCACCGGTGGGTCACTCGGCCGCACGCATGCTGAGTCACCGGCGGTTGGCGGCTGCCGCGAAGCTGACGCGTACTGCACCCGGTCCAACACGATCCGGCGCTGCGCGAACTCGCGCTGCACGTCCGGCAGCGCGCCGTCGCCGGTGCCGTCAGAGAACAGCACCACGTGGGAGCCGGGTGGCAGGCCCTGGCCCGCCCGGCGTACCGCTGCCTCTGGCGAGGTGGTCACGGCTGGCCGCGCGAGCTGCAGTGCGCGGGTTGCCCGCGCCGGGTCCGCCGACAGCGGAGCCAGCGGCGTGGCACTCCCGGTCGTCACGACGCCGGTGTTGGTGCCGGGTTGCAGACCCACGAGCAGCTCCAGCGCCGCCCCACGGGCACTCTCGTAGCTGGCTGCGGGCGTCGTCGCGGAAGATGCCAGCACCACGCTCACCGCCTGCTCGCCGGCGAGTGGCCGCCGGACCGTGACCGGGACCGTCGCACCGGCCGAGGTCACGCTGAACGCCGACGCGGGGAGGTCGACCTGCGAGCGCAGGTCGGGCGCGGCGACAAGCAGCTCGGTCCGGCCGGCACTGTCGCTCCTGGCAAGCACGGAGACCCCACAGGCCGGGGCCGTCGCCGCGGAGGCCGCTGGCGCGACCACCGTCAGCACGGCCAGCAGGCCAGCCGCTCCGCCGGCAGGCCACAGCAGATGAGGCCGCGGCAGCTGGGCAGGACGTCGCCGGCACCCTGCGGGCCCGCTCATCCCGCTTGGCTCATGAGGCGGCGCTCGACGGCGGGCTCGCGGTGCCACGCGACGACCGTCGGTGCCGGCAGCGGCTGCAGGTGCCGGTAGGACCCGGTCGCCACCCGCCACCTAATCCGCATGAGGTCCTGCAGTGTCCGCAGCGCGCCGACGACGGCCTTGTCGCCGAACGTGCCGCCGGGCACGTCGGTCCAGTCCGGAACATCGAAGGTGGCGACCCCGAGGCCCAGCCTGCGCGCGACGGCCAGTACCTCCATGTCAAAGCCCCAGCCGTCGATCGTCTGACGCCTGAACACCTGCTCGGCAGCGGCTGCCGAGAAGAGCTTGAAGCCGCACTGGGTGTCGGAGATACCCGGCAGCAGGACGGCCTGAACGAGCCGGTTGCCTGCGCTGGAGATGATCCTGCGCAGACCCCGGTGGCTCGAGGTCAGGTCACGCACCGCGAGGACGGCGTCGTTGCCCGCCTCAGCCAGCTCCACTGCCCGCTGCAGGTGGTGCAGCGGCGTGGCCAGGTCGGCGTCCATGAAGATCCGCATTCGCCCGCGGGCGACGAGCATCCCGTACTTGGCGTCGCGACCCTTTCCAGCCTTGGCGCCGGGCAGGACTATCCGAAGGTTTTCAAACAGGGCCTGCTTGCCCTCCACGATCTCCCGGGTGCGGTCGGAGGTGCCGTCGGGGCGGGTGGCAACCACCACCACGACCTCCACTCCCCTACGCCCCGTCCGGGCCAGGTGGGCCGAGAGCTCGAGCAGTGAACGGCCGATCCGGGCCTCTTCCTGATAGGCCAGCACGACGATGCTCAGCTCGGGCGTCCGGTGGTGACGTTCCACGGACGCAGCGCGCTCAGAAAGCGCGATCAGGTCCAGGACCGGGCTCACCGTCGAGCTGCCGGAGGGGTGAGGGTCAAGAATGATGTCACGCACGGCGGGTTCCTCGCCTGGGGGCCGGGGCGGATGGGGGACGGGACAGATCTGCGTCATCAGCGGCCGGCTCGGCCGGTCGCGGCTTGCCTCAGCGCGTACAGGACCAGGCGCACGGGACCTCGGGTCCACCACTGCCTGTTGCGGGCAGAGGAGTCGAAGCCAATCCAGCCGACGGGGGCAGGCAGCGGCTCGAAGCCGTCGGCCCGCATGAGTCGGTGGGCCTTCGCCCGGTGCAGGACGGGCTGTGCCACGGCAATGACCCGGCGTACGCCCTCGCTGCGCAGGATCGGAGCGGCGACCTGCCAGACCCGTTCGGTGTCCAGGTAACCGCCGTCCGGGGTGTCGTCCACGACGTGGACCGCCATCGTGGGCGGCAGGGCCTTCGCGATCTCCCACTGCGCGATCAGCACGACCGGCACGGACGTCTGCCGCATGATCCGGGCGGTCGCTGCAGCGAGGCGCCGGTTGCACGGGTTGGGCTCCTCCTCAGGCGCACGCAGGCCGAAGGAGAACGCCACGACGCCGACCTGCGCGCTCGTCACTTGGCGACCTTGTTGAGGCTGTCGAGCAGGGCAGCTGTGTTGGGCAGGTCGTAGCGCAGGCGGTAGTGATACACGATCAGCCCTGGCGACAGGGGGCGTGTCTCCAGCCGCTGGAAGGTGGTGTCGAAGTACTGCACGACCGTGTCCTGGTAGCCCTGGTCGTAGCTCAGGACCAGCCACGCGTCGTGGTGGCCGACCTTGAGCGCAGCGGCCTGTTCGGGAAGTTTGGCCGCATCGAAGGTAGGCGCGGCGCCGGCCTCCACCCGGTTCCAGGCCGGCAACGTCGTCAGGGCTGCGGCGCCGTTCCAGTAGTAGTCGAACGGGTAGCTGGTGAAGGGCGGGGAGATCACCACGATGTCCTGGGGGGCCGCGGCCGAGGCCAGGTAGTCACTCGCCGCCCGGTAGTCCTCCTTGACGGGTGTCGCCGGCGACAGGGCCTGCTGCAGCGAGGCTGCTATCAGGCCCAGCAGCAGCACCGACCGCAGCAGCAGCGCGGTGCGTCGGCCGTAGACGGTCAGTAGCCAGGTCAGGAACAGCAGCAGGGACGGCAGCGCCACGATCAGGTAGCGGGTGACGTAGATCGGCCGGACCGTGATCGCGACGGTGAAGGCAGCCAGCACCGGGAGCAGGCCCATCAGCAGGAAGTAGCCGATCTCGGGCGGTACCCGCCGGGTCTTCTGCAGCGCCAGCAGTGAGAGCAGCACCACCATCGGCCACATGGCAACCAGCAACGTGTTGATGAAATTGTCCTGGAAACCGGCGAAGAACTGCGAGAACGTGTTGAACAGGTCGGCGGAGGTCGGCGCGAGGAGCAGCGGCTGATTGCCTCCGGAGCCGCCCTGGCTGCGTACGAAAAGCAGCCAGGGTGCCAGTGCCACCAGCAGCAGCACGGCCACGGTGGCCAGCCGCAGGAAGCTACCGCGGGCAAAGCGGCGACGGTTGACCAGGTAGAAGACGCCCTGCGTGAGCAGGGTGAGCCAGAAGAAGTAGTGCGTGTAGATCCCGACGACCGCGGTGAGGGCGTAGAAGGTCCAGTTGGCACGGGCGGCGCGCTGGAAGATGCGCAGGAAGCAGAGCTGGTTGAGCACGACGACCAGAGCGAGGGCCGCGTACATCCGGATCTCGTTGCCGTACCAGGTGAGAAAGGGTGACAGGGCAACCAGCCCGGCGGCGAACAGTGAGTCCCGCTCGTCGAACACCCGGCGGCCCAGCGCGTACACCGCGGGAATCGTCAGGACGAACAGGACCAGGGACAGCGCCCGGGTCGTGGCGACGCCATGCCCGAAGACGGCGATCCAGAGCTTCAGGACGGTGTGGTAGCCCGGTACGTGAACGTCCTGCGCCACGAGCTGGTACATCCGACCGAAACTGTGGCTGGTCTGCCACAGCGACTGTGCTTCGTCCAAGCGCAGGCTCTGCTGGGTCAGTAGCAGCACCGAGAACGCTGTCGAGCTCGCCATCAGGGCGGTCAGGACCAGCATGGCGCGCCGCCGCGCCCACACGCGGGATGGGCCGCGGCGCTGGACATCGTGCCGGACAGCCGGCTCGGTGAGGCCGCGCAGGGCCGGGGCGAACGGCAGGGTCAGGTTGGTCATGCGGCCTGGTCCACAACCGTGAGATGCGGTCGCTGAGCCGCGGCCGCAGCCTTGGTCCGACCCGGTGAGGCGGCGTAGATCATCGGCAGAAACAGCACACAGGTGAGGGCCGCCCAGGACCCGTTCGTCACGACCGACGCTGTCACGCCGTCCCGCGCCACGGCGATGCCCAGGCCAAGGCAGGTGGCCGCCAGGTACAGCAGGTGCGGAACGACCAGGTGCAGGAAGCTCCCACTCAGCTGCTGCTTGGAGGTCACTGCAAATGCGGTCCGTCGACCGGTCAGCACCCCTGCCAGGGCACTGAGTTGCAACCAGAAGGAGCCCGTGGAGAAGGCCAGCGCCCGGAAGGTGTAGGAGAAGGCGCTTGAGCGCTGCAGCACATAGAGGCTCAGGCAGATGTAGGGGATGAACACCGCTGCCAGCGCGTTTGTGGAGATCGTGAACACGGTGATCCCGGCGAAGAAGAACAGCAGTGGGAGCAGCGCATTCATGAGCACGACGGCGCCGGTGAGGTAGTAGCTGGCTGAGGCCAGGTACTGGATCCGCTGCCCCCACGTCAGGCCGCGCCGCAGCAGCGGGTTGTACTTGAAGATGACCTCCAGACTCCCCCGTGCCCATCGGTGCTGCTGCTTGTAGTAGCTCAGGAAGTCCTCGGGTGCCAGGCCTTTGGCCAGCACCTCGGGGACGTAGACGCTCTGCCAGCCCCGCTCGTGCAGGAACAGCGAGGTGAGGAAGTCCTCGGCGATGTTGGTCTGGCACAGGCCGCCGACCTCGTCGAGGGCGGTCCGCCGGATCACCACGTTGGTGCCGCACATGAAGGCGGACCCGGTCCGGTCCTTACCGGTCAGGATGGGGCCGAAGAACAGGTCCTGCTGCTCCCAGGCGCCACCGGTGACATAGTTCTTGCCGTGGTTGGCGTAGTACTGCGGCGACTGCACGAACCCGACCCGGTCCTGGCAGAAGTATCCGACCGTCCGGGACAGGAACTGCGGCTCGGGTACGTGGTCAGCGTCGAGGATGGCCCCCAGCGGCGCGCTGCGCTGACGCAGCGCGTGGTTCACGTTGCCGGCCTTGGCTCCGCCCGGCTCCGTCCGGGTGATGCAGGCCACGCCCATCCGTGCTGCCAGCAGTTCGATGTCGTGCCAGTTCTCCTTGCCGGCCACCAGGCCGTCGTTCAGCACGACCACGCGCACCTCCCCGGCGTAGTCCTGCCGCTGGGCGCCGGCAATGGTCTTGGCCACCAGATCGACCGGTTCGCCGGCGACGGTGATGAAGATGTCCACTGCAGGGTCCAGCGTGGCGTCGAACGGGTGCTCGGGAGGTGCCCCCCAGACCGTGTAGAGGTAGGTCGCCAGCTGCCAGAGGTGGAAGATCTCGCCGGCCAGGAAGATGCCGAAGACGATCGTGCTGCTGCCGTGCGGAAACCAGAACGCGATCGCGGCGAAGTACACCGCAGCCACGATCAGGTTCACCATCAGCAGGATGGGTTTGACGTCGGCCTGCTCCGGCAGGTGGGCCGGGTCGTTCGCCGGTCGTCGCGTCACTTCTTCACGTCCTTGGCCAGGTCGGTGAGCGCGCCCTGGTGCAGGGCAATCCCGAACCACGCCCAGTTGTCGTCGTAGTAGCTCAGCGCGGTGCGCCAGCCGAAGGTGTCGGGGTTGTACAGCGCGGTGAGCTTGCGGTCGTACACCGCGCTGAGCTGCGCCTGATCGGTGACGGTGAAGTAGCCGATCGACCCGCCGTACAGCGCCGGGGACTCGTAGCCGGCCGGGCTGCTGCCGTCATGGGCGTACGTCGCCGCCAGCCGCCCGGTGTCCTGCCACTGCGCACCCAGGAAGCGCATTCGGCCCAGGGTGGTCTTCGCCCGGTCCTCGTGGTTCCACTGGTAGTCCAAGGCAAGCCGCCAGGGCAGCCGCAGTGCGTCGTATCCATAGTCGCTGGTCAGGCCGGCCGGCAGGGTCACAAAAGCGCCTGTCGATCGGTCGATCCGGAGCCAGTCCGGAGCCAGGCCGGCCGAGGCGCTCCGGTCGAGGGGGGCGGAGAGGCTGCGGTCGATGAGGTCATAGGAAGAGCCCACGAGTGCCTGCCAGCCGTGCCCGGTGTCCACCCGCGCGAAGATCCGATAGGCGTAGGGCGCGAAGTAGGACGGGTTGACGATCACCTGCGATGAGGACTGCTCGAGGTTGTTGCTCACCAGGACCGGCCGGCCTGCGACCTGCACGACCTCATGGGTCCAGATGTCTGAGATGATCGCCTTGGACTCCTGCAGATAGCTGCTCTGCTGCCATCTTCCGTAGGCCATCACCAGGGCCACAGCGATGTCGCTGTCGGCATCGCTGGCGGTGTTCTGGCCACCCTGGTCAGTCAGCACGCCGTACGAGCCATCCGGTCGCTGGCCGAACTTCCAGGCGAACAGGTGGTCACCGGGGCGGTCCAGGGCCTGCCGGGTGAAGCCCCACACCCGGTCGAAGGTGGCTCGGTCGTCCTGCCAGACGGCCCGCAGCATCGCGTAGCTCTGCCCCTCGGACGTGGTCAGGTCACCGTGCTGGCGGTCCATGACGCGCCCGCTGCCAGGCCCGATGTAGGTCTGTACATATCCATGCCACAGCCCGGCCAGCATCTCGTTGTTCGAGAACGGGACGGAGGTCCGGTCCGGTGCCAGGCTGCGGTAGGCCGTGCCGCCGGCCAGGACCAGCCCCGCCGTGACCAGCAGCGCCGCCAGCCCGCGCAGAACCTTGCTCATGTGAACTGTCCACGGGCCGGACGGGGCCGGCGCCGGGCAGCCGTTTGCTCGTCCAGCACAAGGGGGTCCGTTCCGGTCCATAAGGACCCAGCCGGTGGACGGCGGTCTCGCCACTCGCTCCCCGCACGGTCTGGCGACCGGTCGTCTCCGTGCACCCGATGAAGGGTGTCGGTGAGGACCATGCGGATCATCACGTCGTCACTCTGCGTCAGCCAGAACTCTGGCGGACGTGCATCACATGCAAGCCGGACCTCATTGGCCTGACCTTGCCTCGCTCGGTCTCGCCGGTGCATTCGGGGGAGAAACCAGAACGGATGGGACATCCCGAGGTGACGATTGTCACACTGCGTCTGTTTGTGGCGGTGGGAGGACGCGGCGGTGTCTGCGGCGTTGCGCAAACCTTTCCGCAAACCAAACAGTCACCATCAGTAGCGCCCCACATTGTCGGTACTGCCGGCTGGCCTCGGCGCCAGGCCGGCACCCCGGGGAGCCCGACGCGCACGTACCGGGCTTGCGCAACGCGCGGCCGCGCGACCAGGCCGGCTCCGTCCTGCTGTCGCCCACAGACCAACGGTTCATGATTGCCGGTGGTGGTGACGCGGACCAGAACCTGCCACCGACCGACAAGGTGGGCATCATCGGGTTGAAGGCGTCGGCCGCGACCTCCCAGCCGGCTGCCGACCTGCCCGGACCGGGGTGGCTCTACCTCACCATGACCACGCTGCCGGACCGCACCGTGCTCGCGTCGAACGGGCCGACCGGGCAAGCATTCCCGATCACGACGACCGGCGCCGTGGTGAGCGCCTCCCTGACCAGCCCGGCTCGGCCACGCACCAGACGGACACCAACGCACGGCTCCTTGATTTGCCCATCAACGGGAGCGCAGCCTCCTACACGGGGCTGCGGAGCCGGCGACCGTCGAGTCGCCGACTTGAAGCCCGAACGAGGGAACCGCACCTAGTCCCGAGCTCCGATCAGACCGCAACGTCGATTGATCGGAGAGGCTCTTCATGTCGCGCACGACACATCGCCAGGGTGCGCTGCTGGTCGCCCTCATCGGAATCCTCACCACGACGGTCGCCACCGCAGGTGCCGCCCCGGCCGCGCAGTCGCAGATCGAGGCCGAGTCGATGGCGCTGCCGGTCGGACTGGGCCAGCCGTTCGGTGACGCTGCGGCGTCCGGTCGGGCCGGGTTGCTGATCTGGTCGAACGGTACGGCGGAAGGCAGCCTGACCGCGGCCGCAGCGGCCGGCACGCTGGTGGTCCGGGCCCGTGGCGACCAGTGCAATGGCGCGCCGATGATGGCGGTCACCGTCGACGGGACCTCGGTGGGCACCGTCCCGGTCATCAGCAAGACCTGGACGGACTACCCGTTCGTCGGCAGCTGGGCGATCGGCGCACACCGCGTGCAGCTGGGCTTCTCCAACGACGCGACCGGGCCGGGGTGCGACCGCAACCTGCGCCTTGACCGCGTGCAGTTCCGGCCGTCGCCACCAGCCACGCCCACGCCCCTTCCCACACCCACACCAGCCACGCCCACGCCCCTTCCCACGCCGACGCCCACGCCCACCCCGACCTCGCCCACCCCGACCCCGACCTCGCCCACGCCCACCCCGACCTCGAGTCCGAGCCCGAGTCCGACGGCGCGGCGGGCCGCCGACGGGCGTCGCAGCGTCGACCCGGTCGGTGCCGCAGCGCTGGACAAGATCGCCCAGAGCTCGGCAGCGGACTGGTACGGCGACTGGAACCCGGCGGACGCGCTAGCGGCAACGGTCGCCGCCCGCGTCACCGTGGTCACCGCCTCCGGAGCCTTGCCGGTGCTGGTCGCCTACGACATCCCGCACCGGGACTGCGGCAGCTACTCGGCGGGCGGCGCCGCAGACGCAACCGCCTACCGACGGTGGATCGGGCAGCTGGCCCTGGGCATCGGCACGCGGAAGGCCGTCGTCGTCCTGGAGCCTGACGCCCTGCCGCAGATGGACTGTCTGAACTCTGCTGACCAGCAGGAGCGCACCGGGTTGCTGTCGGCTGCGGTGGACACCTTGGCCGCGCTGCCGGCGACCTCGGTGTACCTGGACAGTGGCGGCGCCACCTGGCAGCCGGCCTCCACAATGGCGCCGCGCCTGCTGGCCGCCGGCGCCGACCGGGCGCGGGGGTTCAGCCTCAACGTGAGCGGGTTCACGAGCACCGACCCCACCCTGGCGTACGGGAGGGAAGTTTCCCGACTGCTCGGCGGCAAGCACTTCATCCTGGACAGCTCACGCAACGGGCTCGGTGACGGTGACACCTGGTGCAACCCCGCCGGCCGGGCGCTGGGTATGCGGATGACGACGGCCACGGCTGAGCCGCTGGCTGATGCGTTCACCTGGATCAAGGCACCCGGGGAGTCCGACGGCAGCTGCGGGGGAGGCCCCGCGGCCGGCCAGTTCTGGGTCGACTACGCGATCGGGTTGGCATTGCGGGCGTCGTACTGACCCGGCTCCGTCCAGACAGGTTGGCGGTGGTCTGGGCGGGAATCCTCACCCCGGCCCGCACGTTGCACGGGGCGACACCATCTGGAGGATCTCATGAGCGACCGCGTCCTGCGTGGTACACGTCTCGGGGCGGTCAGCTACGAGAGCGACCGGCACACCGAGTTTGCCCCCCGGTTGGCTGCCGTCTACGACTGCCCCCGGGGCCACGTCGTCGAGATGCCTTTCGCGGCTGAGGCCGACGTGCCCCCCAGCTGGGAGTGCCGGGTCTGCGGCGGGGTCGCGCTGCTACGAAACGGCGAGCAGCCCGAGCCCAAGAAGACCAAGCCGGCCCGTACCCACTGGGACATGCTGCTCGAGCGTCGCAGCGTCGCCGAACTCGAAGAGGTCCTGGCCGAGCGCCTCGCAGTGCTGCATGACAACCAGGGCAAGGTGAAGGCGGCCCTGAAGGCCGACCGGGCGAACAAGAAGACCGCCTAGCCCGGCAGCCACATGCACCCTTGGTGGCCCACGACCCGCGCCCGCCGAGCAGCCGGTCACTCATCCAGTAGCTCGCCCTCGATGATCATGCCGCGCCCAGCGCGTCGGCGACCGGGCCGTCCCAGCATGCGACTCATGGCGTACGCAGTGAGCGGCCGGCGTGCCAGCACCCGGATAGGCGGCAGTAACAGCAGCAGGCCGAACACGTCGGAGACAAAGCCAGGCGTGACCAGCAGGGCCCCAGCCAGCAGCACGAGCGCGCCGTCGGCGACCTCGCGGGCCGGCACACCCCCTCGGGCCGTCACCTCGCGAAAGGCCCGCCAGGACCTGGCGCCCTCGCGGCGCAGCAACCCGGCCCCGAGCACCGAGACGACCACCAGCAGGCCGATCGTCGGTAGCGCCCCGATCACCTGCCCGACCTGGATGAGTACGTACAGCTCGAGCAGCGGGACGGCAATCAGGGCCAGGACCAGCAGCACGGGCGCTACCGTCCCGCAGGCTGCCGGGCGAGCCGGCGCCGCGATCGGCGGCTGCGCAGGCCCCACCAGGTGACCCGCCACAGGGCCTCCACGACGATCGCCCGGCTCATCTTGCTCTCGCCACGCTCGCGCTCGACGAAGGTGATCGGCACCTCGACGACGGTGTGGCCGGCGCGCCATGCCTGCCAGGCCAGGTCGACCTGGAAGCAGTAGCCCTGCGACGCGACCTCAGCCAGCGGCAGCCGGTCGAGCACCTCCCGGCGGTACGCGCGGTAGCCCCCCGTCGCGTCGGCGAGCGGCAAGCCGAGCGCCAGTCGGGTCCAGGCGTTGCCGCCACGCGACAGCAGCTCCCGGGAGCGCGGCCAGTTGACGACACGACCGCCGGGAACCCAGCGGCTGCCGAGCACGACGTCGGCGTGCTCCAGTGCGGTCAACAGCCGGGGCAGCTGCTCGGGTGCGTGGCTGCCGTCGGCATCCATCTCCACCACGACGTCGTACCCGACCTCACGCGCCCAGCCGAAACCGGCGATGTACGCAGCGCCGAGGCCGGACTTGGTGGGACGGTGCAGCACGTGCGCCCAGGGCTCGTGGGCGGCCAGTGCGTCGGCGAGCCGCCCGGTGCCGTCGGGGCTGTTGTCGTCGACCACCAGCAGGTCGGCGTCGGGGCAGGCGGCATGCAGCCGAGCGGCGATCGGCAGCAGGTTGTCGGCTTCGTTGTACGTCGGGACGACGACGAGCACCCGGCCGAGGGCGGTCACCGGCGCACCGCCGCGACAGCCAGGGCGCCGGCGCCGAGCAGCGCCAGCGCCAGCTCGGGCAGCACACCGAGCCGGGTGGCGGGTGTCCGACTGTCGCGCAGCGGCACGTCGGCGAGCAGCACGCCCGCGGTGAAGATGCCCAAGCGCTGCGCGACCGCGCCGTCCGGGGCGATGACGGCGCTGATCCCGCTGGTCGCGGCGACCACGACGGCGCGGCCGTGCTCGACGGCGCGCAGCCGCCCCATCGCGAGCTGCTGCGCGGTCTGCGCGCTGCGCCCGAAGGTCGCGTTGTTGGTCTGCACGACCAGCAGCCTGCCCCCTGCCCGGACGGCGTCGCGCACGAGGCCGTCGTAGGCGACCTCGAAGCAGATCACGTCACCGAGCCGGGCCGGCCCGACCTGCAGCACGCCGGTGCGGCCGCCGCGGGCGAAGTCGCGTGGCACGAGGTCGACGCGTGTGCTGAGCCTTCGCAGTAGCGAGCGGTAGGGCATGTACTCCCCGAACGGCACCGGGTGCTGCTTGACGTAGGTCGCTCCCGGGCCGGTGACCGGGTCCCAGACGATGCCGGTGTTGCTGACCTGCTCCCCCGGGCCGAGGACGACGGCGCCCACCAGGACCGGGACGCCGATGTCGCGGACCGCCCCGTCGATCTGCGCGTAGGCGGTGGCGTCGGTGTACGGGTCGAGGTCGCTGGCATTCTCCGGCCAGAGGACCAGGTCCGGCGCCGGCTTGCGGCCGGCGCGGACGTCGTCGGCGAGTCGGCGCGTCGCCGCCACGTGATTGTCGAGCACCGCGGCGCGCTGGGAGAACGCGTCAAGGCCCAGCCGCGGGACGTTGCCCTGGATGACGGCGATGCGGGTGGTCGGACCACCCGTCGGCGTCGGCATCAGCAGGCCGGCGAGCAGCAGCGCGAACGTCGGCACCCCGGCGGCGACCAGGGCCGGTCGCGAGGGGTGGGTGACGAGCAGCGCGAGCACGCCGCCGAGCAGGGCCACGGCGGCCGTGACGAGTGGGGCGCCGCCGAGCGCCGCCAGCGCGGTCAGGGGGCTGGCGTCCTGGCTGAAGGCGAGCCGGCCCCAGGGGAAGCCGCCGAAGGGCAGCCGGTCGCGAAGCGCCTCCTGCCCGACCCACAGCGCGGCCCCCCACAGCGGCCAGCCGGGCAGCTGCGCGGTGCAGGCGAGCGCGGCGCCGAGCGGGATGAAGAAGGCCGCCTGCAGCACGGCCAGCGCGACCCACGCGCCCGGCCCGGCGACGGCCCCGGACCAGTGCAGCAGCGGCAGGAACAGCGTCAGCCCGCAGAGCAGACCGGCGAGGGCGCCGCGTCGGGCGCTCGCGCCGCGCGCCGCGAGCGCCAGGGCGGCCACCCCGAGGGGCGCGGCGGGCCACAGCGCGAGCGGCGGGAAGGCTGCGGCAAGCAGCAGGCCGGCGGCGGTCGCTATCCCGAGCCGCCATAGGCCGCGCTCACCGGCCCGATCGGGTGCGCCCGGCGGTGCCGTGTCGGTTTCCCGAAGGCCGCTGGTCACGCCGCCAGTCTGCCCGGTCAACCCCCCGGCGGCCGCCAGCGCCAACGACCCAGCCGCCCGGCGACCCTTCGTACCGACGCGCTGGCGACCGGTTGCCGCCGTCGCGCCGTTGTCTAGGGGGCCGCCGGGGTCGGACTGGCGGGGCAGAGAGTACGTGCTGGTGCATGAGCCCTGTCAAGCCTGCTCTGACCTGCAGGTATAGCGTAAAGTCGCAGGTCAGGCACGGTGTGTTTCAGCTGCAGAACTTCAGGCGCCGAAGACTGTTCGGCCATCAACCATCGTGCGCAGGCAGATCGGGCCGGGCCCCATCAGGTCGGGCAGCCCGGCCACACCGGCCCGCGGATCGGTGGACCAGCCGGCGACGCGTTCGTCCGGTGTCTGGACGACCAGCTCACCGTCGACCCGCCACACCGCGAGCGTCGCGGGCGCACCCGGCACCAGGTCACCGGCGCCGTCGATGCGCGCTGCCCGCCAGCCGCCACGGGTGTGCGCGGCGAATGCGGCGCGCGCCGACAGCCCGCTGCCCGCCGTGCGGTGGTGGACGGCGGCCCGAAGGGTGCCCCACGGGTCCAACGGGGTGACGGGGGCGTCGGAGCCCAGCGCCAGCGCCACACCGGCGCCGGCGAGGGCGGCGTAGGGGTTGAGGCTCGCGGCCCGCTCGACGCCCAGCCGGGTGGCGTACATGCCGTCGGCGCCGCCCCAGCGCGCGTCGAAGGCCGGCTGCACGCTGGCCACCATGCCGAGCGCCGCGAGCTGCGCCACCTGGTGCTCGGTGAGGCATTCGGCGTGCTCGATGCGGTGCCGACCGGCGCGGACGGCAGCGCCGCCGATCTGCTGCGCCGCGGCCTGCGCGCCGTCCAGCACGGTCGCCAGCGCCGCGTCGCCGATGGCGTGGAAGCCGGCCTGCAGCCCGGCGAGCGTGCAGGCGAGCACGTGCCGGGCGACCTGCTCGGCGCTCAGGTAGGGATGTCCGCACGTCTCAGCATCGGCGTACGGCATCGACAGGCAGGCGGTGTGGCTGCCCAGCGCACCGTCGGCGAACAGGTCGCCGCCCGCCCCGACCGCGCCGAGCTCGCGCGCCTTCTCGACCGCGTCCAGCTCGCCCCAGTAGCCGACGACGCGGATGCCGGTGTCGAGGGCGAGCAGCTGGCTGAAGTCGTCCTCCCCGCCGATGTCGGGCCCGCCGCACTCGTGCACGCTGCCGATCCCGAGAGCGGCCGCCCGCAGCAGGGTCGCCTGCTGGGCCGCGCGTCGCTGCGCCGGGCGCACCGACTCGTACGCCGCCCGGCGGAGCAGGTGGTGCGCGTCGGTGCGTACCAGTCCATCGCCCAGGTAACCGGCCGCCGCGCGCGCCTCGGGGACGGCGGCGAGCAGCGCGCTGCTGACGACCGCGGAGTGCACGTCGGCACGGGCCAGGTACACCACTCCCCCGTACGACGCCCGGTCGAGCTCGGCGGCCGTCGGCGGGCGGCCTTCCGGCCAGCCGGTGTCGTCCCAGCCGGTGCCCAGCAGCACGCCGCCGTGGGCGGCTCGGGATTCTGCGGCCACCCGATCGAGGGCTACCGCGAGCGACGGTGCACCCGTGAGGTCCAGGCCGGTCAGGGCGAGCCCGGTGGCGGTGGCGTGGACGTGGGCGTCGACGAACGCCGGGGCGACCCAGGCGTCGTCGAGCTCGACCACCAGGTCGGCGCTCATCTGGTCGGCGGCGCCCTCCGAGCCCACCCACGCGACGGTGTCGCCGTCGACGAGCAGGGCGGTGGCGAACGGGTCGGTGGCGCAGCGCACCCGGCCACGGCGGAACAATGTCGTCGTCACGGCTCGAGCGTAGGCAGCCGTTCCGCGTAACCGCCCTCGCACAGGAAAATCTCTCGCCAGCCTGCTGCTGTGACGGCGTTCCTCCCGGTAGGATCCGGCCATGACCACCCTGCTCGGGCCCGTGGCCCCCGCCGACGTCCATGCCGTGCTCGGGCGATCGATGCTCGTGGACGGTTTCGACCTGGTGCTCGACCTCGGTGCGTCGCGGGGCTCGCACCTGGTCGACGCCCGCACCGGGCGCTCCTTCCTGGACCTGTTCACCTTCTACGCGAGCAGCGCGCTCGGCATGAACCACCCGGCGCTGGCCGAGGACGAAGGGTTCCGTGCCGACCTGCTCGAAGCGGCGATGAACAAGCCAGCCAACTCCGACGTGTACTCGGTGCCGATGGCGCGCTTCGTCGAGACCTTCGCCCGGGTGCTCGGCGACCCTGCGCTGCCGCACCTGTTCTTCGTCGAGGGCGGCGCCCTCGCCGTCGAGAACGCCCTCAAGGTCGCCTTCGACTGGAAGTCGCGCTGGAACTCGGCGCACGGCCGCGACGGCAGGCTCGGCACCAAGGTGCTGCACCTGCGGGACGCCTTCCACGGCCGCAGCGGCTACACCCTGAGCCTGACCAACACCGACCCGGTGAAGACCGAGCGGTTCCCGAGCTTCGCCTGGCCGCGCATCCCGTCGCCGTACGTCTCGAGCGCGCACGCCCCGGTCGAGCAGCGCGAGGCCGAGGCGCTCGCTGCCGCCCGAGCCGCCTTCGTGCAGTTCCCGCACGACATCGCCTGCTTCATCGCCGAGCCGGTGCAGGGTGAGGGCGGCGACCACCACCTGCGCCCGCAGTTCCTGCAGGCGATGCAGCAGCTGTGCCGGGAGTTCGACGCGCTGTTCGTGCTGGACGAGGTCCAGACCGGCTGCGGGCTGACCGGTACCGCCTGGGCCTACCAGCAGCTCGGGCTCGCCCCCGACGTCGTGGCCTTCGGTAAGAAGACCCAGGTGTGCGGGATCATGGCCGGCGGCCGGGTCGACGAGGTGCCCGACAACGTCTTTGCGATGTCGTCGCGGATCAACTCCACCTGGGGTGGCTCGCTGACCGACATGGTCCGGGCCCGCCGGATCCTCGAGGTCATCGAGGCCGACGGGCTGATCGCCCGCGCAGCCACGACCGGCACGCACCTGCTGCACCTGCTGCACGGCCTGGCCGACCGGCACCCGGAGGTCACCGACGTCCGCGGCCGTGGCCTGATGTGCGCGTTCAGCCTGCCCACCGGCGCGCTACGTGGTCAGGTCGTCGACGCGCTACGGGACGAGGAGGACGTGCTGCTGCTGGGCTGCGGCTCGCGCAGCATCCGCTTTCGCCCCGCACTGACCGTGACGGTCGCCGACCTGCAGGTGGGGGTGGCCGCGCTGGACCGCGTCCTGACCCGGCTGAGCGCCACCTCATGATCGTCGTCTCGCACGTGGCCGGCGCGTCGGTCGACGGGGCCGCCGGCACCTTCGAGAGCCGCAACCCGGCACTGCTGGACGACGTCGTGGCCCAGGTGTCGCTGGCCTCCGCCGACCAGCTCGTCGAGGCCTTCCGCGCCGCCAAGCTGGCCCAGCCGGGCTGGGCCGCGACCCCCGCCCCGGTGCGTGGCCGGGTGGTCGCGCAGATCGGCCGGCTGGTCGAGGCCAACGCCGAGGCGCTCGCTCAGCTGATCGTCCGGGAGGTCGGCAAGCCCCTCGCGGAGGCCCGCGGCGAGGTGCAGGAGATCATCGATACCTGCGACTTCTTCCTCGGTGAGGGCCGGCGGCTGTACGGCCAGACCGTCCCGAGCGAGATGCGCGACAAGCAGCTGTTCACCTTCCGCGTGCCGGTCGGCGTTGCCGGGATCATCACCGCCGGCAACTTCCCGGTCGCGGTGCCGTCGTGGTATCTCGTACCGGCGCTGCTGTGCGGCAACTCGGTGGTCTGGAAGCCCGCCGAGTACGCCGCCGCGCTCGGCGACGCACTCACCCAGCTGTTCGTCGCCGGCGGCCTGCCCGCCGGTGTGCTCAACACCGTGCACGCCGACGGCCCGACGACCTTCGAGGGGCTGACCCGTGCGCTCGAGCTGGGTCTGGTGCACAAGGTCGGCTTTACCGGCTCCTCCGAGGTCGGCGTGCGGATCGGCGAGCTGTGCGGCCGGCATCTGCAGAGCCCCTGCCTGGAGCTGGGCGGCAAGAACCCGATGGTCGTGATGCCCGACGCCGACCTGGACCTCGCCGCGGAGGGGGCGCTGTTCGCGGGCTTCGGCACCGCGGGGCAGCGCTGCACCTCGCTCGGCGTCGCGATCGTGCACGCCGACGTGCACGACGCCTTCCTGGACAAGCTGCTCGAGCGGCTCGCGCAGGCCCGGGTCGGCGACCCGCGCGAGGACGTGCTGTACGGCCCGATGCTGTCCGAGCGCTTCCTGCAGGGGTGGGAGAAGTGGCTCGGCGAGATCCAGCCGCACCACACCGTGCACGGCCCGACCGGGCGCATCACCAGCGTCAACCCGCGCGAGGGCTTCGTGGGCGACCCGGACGTCGGGGTGTTCGCGCACCCGGTCGTGGTCAGCGGGGTGCGCCCCGACGACGCGCTGTACCGCTACGAGACGTTCGGCCCGCTGGTGCCCGTGATGAGCTTCTCGACGTTCGACGAGGCCGTGGAGCTCGCCAACGGCCACGGCTACGGGCTGTCCTCGGCGATCTACACCTGTGACGCGAAGGCGGTCTGGGAGTTCCGAGCCCGGGTGTCGGCCGGGATGCTGTCGGTCAACAACTCGACCTCGGGCGCCGAGGCGCACCTGCCGTTCGGTGGCAACGGCAAGAGCGGCAACGGCTCCCGGCAGAGCGGCGTCTGGGTGTTGGACCAGTTCACCCGCTGGCAGTCGATGAACTGGGACTACGCCGGCAAGCTGCAGAAGGCCCAGATGGACACCGAGACCGCCAGCACACACGCCGCCGGCTTCCGGCTGCCCTGAGCCCGGCTGCGCCCGGTTGCGCCCGGCTGCGCGAGCGTCGACGCCGTGGCTCGCGACCCTGCTGTGTACTTTGTGTGCTTCCACCTAAAGTTATGCACACAAAGTTGCACGTCTCAGCGGCTGCCGAGCGTGGCGGTGCCAACCTCACGCGGACTTTGTGTGCATCGCGGAGAAGAGCAACACACAATGTCCCGCAGCGGCACGGCCGGTCCCCCAGCCTCGGAGGGCGGCGTGGTCGTCAGTCCGCAGGTTTGCGGGTGCGACCGCCCGGATGCGCGGTGATCCAGGGAACCGTGGGCTCGCCAGGGCGACACCGGGTGGACCTGGATCACGCGGCGACGGTCAGCCGCCACGTCAGGAGCCCGGCAGACCGGTCAGGTGGTGTCGCAGCTCGGCTCTGCGTGGTCGCGCTGCAACACCGACCGTCGCCGCGGCAGGGGCTGCCAACTCGACAGTGACAGTCACCGCTGCCCCGACAGGCTCAGCCTCCCGCATGCCGGCCGGTGATAAATGTATAAGTAGTGCTTCAGGTCACACAGGCAGGGAACGCACTCCCCCGTCCGCCGTCCGGCGGACCCGTCGTCGCCGTGGAGGTCACATGCGCCGCAGGACCGGGCTGCTGCTCGCAGCCCTGATGGTCGCGCCCCTGGCAGGCTGCGGCAGTGGGAGCAGCACCAGCGCCAGCGGCGCGCCCATCGTCAACTGGTACATCGGCAGCGAGGGCTGGCTGCCCGCCGTCATCAAGGCCTGCAACGCCAAGGCCGGCGGCGCGTACGAGCTCAAGTCCGCGAGCCTGCCGACCAACCCCGACTCGCAGCGCGAACAGCTGGTGCGGCGGCTGGCTGCCAAGGATCACTCGATCGACCTGATCGGGATGGACGTCGTCTGGACCGGCGAGTTCGCCCAGGCCGGCTGGATCTCGCCGTTCGCCCAGGGCGAGCTGAAGAACGTCGGTACAGCCGAACAGGTGCTCAAGGGCCCGTTCGACAGCGCACAGACCAATGGCAAGCAGTACGGCGCACCGCTGAACAGCAACACCCGGCTGCTCTGGTACCGCAAGAGCAAGCTCGGCGACAACCCGGTACCGCAGACCTGGGACCAGCTGCTCGACACCGCGGACAAGCTGGGCACCAAGGTCCAGGAGACCGGTAAGCGCTCGGAGGCGCTGGTGGTGTTCTTCAACGCGCTGGAGGAGAGCGCCGGCGGCCATATCGTCAGCGTCGCCGGCGACGGCAAGGCCCAGGTCGACCTCGCCGAGGCGCCCACCATGAAAGCCCTGCAGATCATGCAGCGGTTCGCCACGTCAAAGGCGGCGCCGACCGCACTGTCGACCAGCGGCGAGGACGACAACCGGCTGGCGTTCCAGGCAAAGGACAGCGGCAGCGCCTTTATGATCAACTGGCCGTTCGTCTACCCGAGCGCGTTGAAGGCCGATCCGACCTTGGCTCAGGACTACGGCGTGGCCCCCTACCCGCAGGTCGTCGCCGGCACCCCGGCGAAGGCGCCGCTCGGTGGCTACAACCTCGGCGTCGGGGCGTTCACCAAGAACCGCCCGGCTGCGCTGGCCGCCATCAACTGCCTCACCGAGGCCGACCAGCAGCGCACGATCGCCACCACCGGCGGGCAGCCGTCGGTGCTCCGCTCGCTCAGCGACGACCCGGCCATCAAGGAGAAGCTGCCGTTCCTGCCGCTGATGACCCAGCAGCTGGAGACCGCCGCGCCCCGGCCGGTCACCCCGAACTACAACGACATCTCACTCGCGGTCCGCCAGGTCCTGCATCCCCTCAGCGACATCAACCCGCCCAAGACCTATCCGGCGTTGCGCGACCTGATCAAGCGCGCCCTGGCCTCCCAGGCGGTCCTCTAGATGACGACGACCACCGGCTCGACCCGGGTCACCGGCACTGCGCCCAGCAAGCCCGCCAAGAAGGGCGAGACAGACCGGGCGGCTGCCGAACGGCGGCTCGGCCTCAAGCTCGCCGCACCCGCAGCCATCATCATGCTGCTGGTCACCGCATACCCGATCTGCTACGCGGTCTACCTGAGCCTGTTCCGGTACGACCTGCGGACTCCCGGCGAGAACGCCTTCATCGGATTCAGCAACTACGCCCTGGTGCTCAGCAGCGGCGTCTGGTGGCAGGCGGTCATCTCCACGACCGTCATCACCGTGTTCTCCGTCGGCATCGAGCTCGTCATCGGGCTGGCGTTCGCGTTGGTCATGCACCGGGCGTTCTTCGGCCGACGCACCGTACGCACGGCGATCCTCATCCCGTACGGCATCATCACCGTGATCGCGGCGTACGCCTTCAAGTTCGCGGTCTCCCCCGACACCGGCTTCATCGGGACGCTCAACCCGCTCGGCGGACAGATCGGCTCCTACGCCACGATCATCCTCACCGAGGTCTGGAAGACCACGCCCTTCATGAGCCTGCTCCTGCTGGCCGGCCTCGCCACCGTGCCCGAGGAGATGCAGGAGGCCGCGAAGGTCGACGGGGCCACCGCCTCGCAGCGCCTGTTCAAGATCACGCTACCGAACATGAAGGGTGCGATCCTCGTGGCGGTGCTGTTTCGCACGCTCGACGCGTTCCGCATCTTCGACACGGTCTACGTCCAGACGGCGGGTGCGCTGAAAACGCAGACCATCAGCGGCATCGGCTACAACGCGCTGATCACCCGGGTCAACCTCGGGCTCGGCTCGGCCATCTCGATTCTGCTGTTTCTCCTGATCATCCTCATTGCCTTCATCTTCGTGAAGGGGTTCAAGACCAATCTGGGCACCGTGAAGGGGGCCGGCTGATGACCGCGAGCACCATCGGGGCGGAGCGGATCGGTGCCGAGTCCAACCGTGGCGCCACGGCAAGACCGCGCCAGAAGAGGGCGGCCCGGCAGAAGGGCAACGGTGCCGTCTGGAAGCTCGGCGTCGTGTTCATCGTGGCGTACGCGATGTTCCCGGTGCTGTGGATTCTGTCGCTCTCGTTGAAAAGCGCGGCAGACGTCGGTGACAAGAAGCTGTTCCCGGTCGCGCCCACGCTGAGCAACTACCGTGACATCTTCACCAGCGGCGAGTTCGTCCGGCCGCTCATCAACTCGATCGGCATCTCCTTGATCACGACCGTGCTGGCCGTCGTCATCGCGGCCTTCGCGGCTTACGCCATCGCCCGTCTCGACTTCCCGGGCAAGACCCTGCTGCTGTCCGGTGCGTTGGCGATCGCGATGTTCCCGCCGGTGTCGATCATCGGCCCGCTGTTCAACATCTGGCGTTCCACCGGCCTGTACGACACCTGGCCCGGCCTGATCCTGCCGTACATGACCTTCGCCCTGCCGCTGGCGATCTGGACCCTCGCGGCGTTCTTCAGGGAGATCCCGTGGGATCTCGAGCAGGCCGCGCAGGTTGACGGGGCGACGCCCTTCCAGGCATTCCGCCGGGTGATCCTGCCGCTCGCGGTGCCCGGCATCTTCACCAGCGCCATCATCGTGTTCATCTTCTGCTGGAACGACTTCCTGTTCGCGATCTCGCTGACCTCGACCTCGGCGGCGCGCACCGTCCCGGCGGCGACGGCCTTCTTCACGGCCAGCTCCAACTTCATCAACCCGACCGGTCAGATCGCCGCCGCGGCGATCGTGGTCACTGTCCCCATCATCATCATGGTGCTGGTTTTCCAGCGCCGCATCGTCGCCGGCCTCACCGCCGGTGCAGTGAAGGGCTGAGACGTCGATGGCTGCCATCACCATGCGCGGGATCACCAAGCGCTACCCCGACGGGACAGAAGCGGTCTCCTCGGTCGACCTGGATATCGCCGACGGGGAGTTCATGATCCTGGTCGGGCCGTCCGGTTGCGGGAAGTCCACCCTGCTCCGGATGATCGTCGGGCTCGAGGACATCTCCGAAGGCGAGATGGTGATCGGCGGCGACGTCGTCAACGACCGGGCTCCGAAGGACCGCGACCTGGCGATGGTCTTTCAGAACTACGCGCTGTACCCGCACCTCACCGTGCGCGAGAACATGGCGTTCCCGCTGCGGATCGCCAAGGTCGACGACGCCGAGGTGACGTCCCGGGTCGAGGAGGCCGCGCGGGTGCTGGAGCTGACCGAGAACCTGGACCGCAAGCCGGCGAACCTGTCTGGTGGACAGCGCCAGCGGGTCGCCATGGGCCGCGCCATCGTGCGGGACCCGAAGGCGTTCCTGTTCGACGAGCCGCTGTCCAACCTCGACGCCAAGCTGCGGGTCCAGATGCGGACCGAGATCGCCCGGATCCAGAAGAAGTACGGCACCACAACGGTGTACGTCACGCACGACCAGACCGAAGCCATGACGCTGGGCGACCGGGTCGCGGTGCTGCGCAAAGGCGTGGTCCAGCAGGTCGACACCCCGCGCAACCTGTACAACGACCCGGCCAACCTGTTTGTCGCCGGCTTCATCGGCTCGCCGTCGATGAACCTTCTGCCGGGCACGCTGCGCGGCGACACGCTCACGCTGCCGTTCGCCGAGCTGACCCTGCCGCAGGACGTCGTGTCGCGGATCAGCGGCTCGGGCAGCGAGCGCCAGCTGATCGTCGGTATCCGGCCCGAGCACTTCGAGGACGCCGAGCTCGTCACCGACGACGACAAACCGAAGGGGACGGTGTTCGCCAGCCGGATCTCGAACATCGAGTGGATGGGTTCGGAGCTGTACGCCTACCTGCCCTACGACGCAGGCACGGCTATCGCGGGGCAGCTGGACGCGCTGGCCGCCGACCTGGACCTGGAGCAGGCCAGCGGCGACGAGAGCCAGCTGGTGGCCCGGCTCGACGCGGCCAGCCAGGTCGATGAGGGCACCGAGG
>ENA-OBIO01000051-OBIO01000051.1-metagenomes-genome-assembly--contig:-NODE-51-length-73555-cov-23.0963_pt1 | contig 73555 bp, 63 predicted proteins | sample MGYA00153383_OBIO01 | MGnify analysis MGYA00153383 | reverse complement strand
TCATCTTCAGGCGCGTAACCATTCAAAAACGCATCATGATTCCGGACAGGTTCCAACGGCGGCGCAATTGGTGCAGGGGCGATCGCGCTGGTGCTGAATCGATCGATCCCATACAAGTCGTGGCTGACCTGCAAGATTTGCGGCGGCTCCCTGATTTTGTTCAAAATGTGGCCGACCAACCGGGAGTCCCGCAGCCCATTCGAGAAAAATTGTTAGCAACGATTGGGCAATCCCTCAGGACGAATGCGCCGATCGTTTCTCCTCCAACGCTTTTGCAATCGCATTTATTGATTGCTTTACGACTAAATTCGACCTCGAAGAAGTTTCGGGTGAATGGGTGGTTGATTGATTCCAGATGATACAGAACGGAATCAAGCTAAACGGTTTCAGGCGTTGGATATTGACCCATCCCAGAAGGGCGTTTCCTGTGGCCTAGACCAGGTGCCGGAGGTATTGGATAATTTGCTGCATTTGAGTTTGGACCATTTGATGGGAAAACGGTACAAACTGACCATCGAAATTTTCTTACCGCTGGGTTACCTTTGTACTGCGGTGGAGGATTGGAAAATCGGGGATTTGTTTGATGAGGTTCCGGTGGGGACGCGGCATCGGGTGGTGGTGCGATCGTGTGAGCGGTTAGTGACTAACAAGCTAAAAAATATCCCAGATTTCCAAGTCTCTGGCAATCTAGCCCCTTAGCCCCCAATTCTGGCTACCGCGTACACACAAGTCTGTAGCTTCTGGTTACGACTCCTGAAACTCCTACTCAGTCTAGGTTTCAATAAACAAGCTTATTCTCAATAATTCTTGTTTATTGAGAGCATCCAACGAAGAATTAAGGTTCCAGCGAGCCAAGATTCCTACGATTCGGGTTTGATTAGACTTGTGTGTACGCAGCAGTAATTTTGGGAGGACATGAGTTTCTGAAGCCCCCAGAATTGGGGGGTTGAGGGAGGGTCGTCAGAATATTTTATTTTTACGCAGATCCCTAGCTCCTTTTGAGAAGAAGATTAGGGCGATCGGAACCTTAGGGTTTACCGAGGAAATCAAGCTTACCGAGTTCGACTCCAGAATGTCTCAGAATGTTGTAAGCCGTCGTGACATGGAAATAGACATTTGGCAATACGAAAGAGACGAGATACGGCAATCCCTCAAAGTCAATGGTATGCTTCCCCATCGGTAAGCTAATGGCTTTCCCTTCAGAGCCATCAACCTGCGCAGACGTGACGGTTTCTAGAAATACGATCGTTTTTTGAAGTCGATCGATCAGTTCAGGAAAGGTTGTTTCAGTGTCTTCGAGCTTAGGAGCTTCTAGGTCTGCAAGCCTTGCCACGCCTCTTCTTGCGATATCTGAAGCAATCTGAACTTGTTTGTCCAGCGGCAACATATCGGGATATAGCCTGCTTTGAATGAATACGGTCGGGTCAATCTTTCTAGCAATAGCCGAAGACTCACCTTTTTGCAGAATCACGATAAGATTCTTGAGGGAGTGAATCAACACTGGGACTGAAGCTTGGAACATCGAAATGGTCATAATTTATTGTCCTGAAGTAGGGTAGTCTGTATATCCGGCTTCACCGCCGCCGTAAAACGTCGATCGATCGTAGGGAGTAAGGGGTAAGTCCTGGGCAAATCGCTGTGGAAGATCAGGATTTGAAATATAGAGTCTCCCGTAAGCAATCAGGTCGGCATGACCCGCATTCAACGTTTCTTCACCTGTAGTTTGGCTGTGTCCCCCAGCGCTGATCAGAATCCCACGATAGAGGGTCCGAAAATAAGCCGTACTCAATGCCATATCTGGGTTGTCCACGGTCTCATTATTCTGAACCCGAGGCTCAATCAAATGTAAATAGGCCAGATCTAAACGATCGAGTTGTTCTACAACATAGGAAAACAACGCTTTAGGATTGCTATCGGACATGCTGCCAAAGGTTCCACTAGGCGATAACCGAACCCCAACCCGATCGTGACCCCACACATCAACGACAGCATTAATGACCGCGAGCAAAAGCCGAGCGCGATTAGGAATCGATCCGCCATACTCATCGCTACGATGATTTGAGCCATCTTGCAAGAACTGGTCTAACAAATACCCATTCGCCCCATGCACCTCCACGCCATCAAACCCAGCCGCTAGCGCATGTTTCGCCGCTTGACGGTAGTCTTCGATAATCCCTGGGATTTCTGAAGCATCAAGCGCTCGCGGGACCACAGATGGCTGTGGTCCTGTGAACGTGAGCACTGGATTGGCAGGGGCGATCGCACTGGGAGCGACGGGCAACTCACCGTTGGGTTGAAAACAGGGATGCGAGATGCGACCAACGTGCCACAGTTGCAGAAAAATAAGTCCGCCCTGATCGTGGACCGCCTGAGTCACCTGAGTCCAGCCAGCAATTTGGTCGGCGCTATGAATCCCTGGCGTAAACGGATACCCCTGACCTTGAGGTGAAATTTGGGTGGCTTCAGAAATAATCAGTCCAGCAGTCGATCGTTGGCGATAGTATTCCGCATTAATCGCCTGAGGCACGTTTCCCTCTTTAGCCCGGTTGCGCGTTAAGGGAGCCATTACGATTCGATTTTTGAGCTTGTATCTCCCAAGCTGGATGGGTTCTAATAGTTTGAGTGGATGATTCATCAGTTTTCCTGGTAGTACTTCAATAATTCGAGATTATCGAACTATTGGACTGTATCAAAATTTGTGAGATAATGCAAGGACTTGATTATTGCTTTTCAAACCCCATGCGTCCGTTTTATCATCCCCGGTGCGAAGATATGTCCCTAGCTGGCGTGCTGTATGCGCTCGGGAATCCGGTCCGGTTGCAAATCATTGTGCGACTGTCTAAAACTGGGGAATTAACCTGCTCAGATTTAGACTGTGCGGTCGCAAAATCCACGATGTCCCATCACTTTAAAATTTTGCGAGAATCGGGACTGGTGTTGACTCGTAAGGAAAGAACACAGCATATTAATACGCTCAGACGGGCGGATCTCGATCGGCTCTATCCGGGGCTATTAGCAGCGGTGCTTCATCACTCAAGTCACCCCCTAGTCCCGACTTAAGGACTAGTGATTAAATAACATCCCAGATTTTCGAGCCTCTGGCAACCCGGCTCCCTAGCCCCCAATGCTGGGGGACATGAGTTCCTGAGGCCCCCAGCATTAGGGTTGGGGCGGGTCGTCAGGGTATTTTATTTTCACGCAGATCCCTTAGAACCCAAGATGTAGCATCGCGCTTAAACCAGTGGTATGCCAACTGGGAACGGGTCAAGCAGGTAGAACAGGTGAATCTTGGTCAGCATGATTTTGAGCATCTGAGTGACTTCTGTGATTGCAATTGGAGGCGGCTGGTGAATAGTTTGACGCAGAAGTTGGGGCTGAAGCTCACTTGTGAGTTGGTGGATGACCATCAGAAAGACGGCGTTGCTGAATTGAGGTACGGACACTTTAATTTACAAAACTGAATATTTAGGCTGAGTCAATCTTTTAAATATCCAGCTTTACAGATTCATACCCTGAGTCAGCAACGTCACATCTCCCTTTCAATAAGATTTGATGTTATGAAGATTGTGGGACTTGTGAAAATTTTTCGACTTCTTCGCGGGTCTTAACGAGGATGTCTAACGGATAGAGGATATCTCTGAGGCAGCGATAGACAAGGGTCGATCGCTTACTTGATGAGATATTGCTACTGGACAAAATTATGAGCAAATCTAAATCACTATCGGCGTTCGGTGTTCCCCAGACATGGGATCCAAATAGGAAGATGTTTTCTGGATTAAATTCTTTAACTAAGCGATCGGTTATGTCGAAGATGACACGATCGGTTAATGGAGAATTTATGCCTAGTGATTCTGTAGTGGGTGGTAGTTATTGGACGACCATTCTCTGATTACCTTTTCGCTAAAACTTCAATCATTATAATCTATGAGACCCGATCGAACCCAGCATTCCTGAGTCCGCCCGTTAACCTTTAGTCGATCGGAGATCATCGCTACACCCGCGACATCACAGCGTTCAGTAAATCAGTTTGTTTGATTTTAGTGGCTTCGAGCGAAGCTTCTAATCGATCGCAAAACTCCATTAAGCGATCGATTTCGGCAACGATTCTGTGTTGTTCTGCGATCGGGGGAAGAGGTATGTGGAACTGCTCTAAAACCTTTTTACTTAAGCCTTCACGCGACATTCCGACTTGTCTAGTCCAAATCATAGATTGTCCACAAGGAGACAAAAGAAAACAATGAATGAATTTCCTCGCTTCAGCAATGGCACAGCGAATTATTGTGACATGCTGGCTGACATTTGCCTCTTCAAAATCATCTGGAATCAGCGAACATCTACCTAAGGAAGCCCCAGTGATATTTAAGAGAATATCCATTGGTAGGACTGTTGTTGCAGCCATTTTCTTATGGATTTCTCTAGAAATATAAGCAGTGTCATCAATACGAAGTCCATCATTCCAAATATTCTGAGAGCGCAGAAATGGTATGCCCTCTATTTCATATGCCTCCTTCCCTCCACGAGGTGTACTTCCTGATCCTATTTTTGTTGCAAGATGTTCTAATGTAATCCACTCCCATGTCTTGGGTAATTCGTATGGTACTTCCCCTAAATTGAGATCTGATGACAGATCGGATTTACTGATTTTTTTCTCTTTAACCAATCGTTGTTTCTCAAGCTCGATCGCCTTCAACAATTCACTAGCAGGCTCATCGTTTGGATCTTGCGGGACCAGTTTTCCCATGACAGCGAGTTGAAGAATAACTTTGCGGAGTTCGGTGACGTTCTCTTTGACGGAGTAGAGTTCGCTGAAGTGTTGGGTGATGAAGCTCCAGGCGGTGCTGAAGGCTCGATCGTTCTGGGCCTTAAGTAATCGATCGATCGCAGCCGTATGGACGGTGGTTCGCTTTTGGTTGCGATCGGTCCTCAGCTTTTCTAGTTCATCACAACGGGCCATTAAGCGATCGATTTCGGCGACGATTCTGTGTTGTTCTTCTAGTGGTGGAAGTGGACAAATGGTCGATTTGAGATTATTCTGCGTTATCTGATTTATAGTCATTGTGTTGACTTCATCAATCATTTTTCTAAATAACGGAGAGTTTATAAAACGTAGCAAATAATTGTTGAACGGACTTCTAAAGATAGCCATAAATGCCCCAAAAGCCATTTCTTCAGACAAGCCTGTAATAAGTGCTGTTTTTCCTACAAGTGCTTTACTGCCATTTCTTGCACAAATCAAAAGATCTCCTTCTTTGACCAAAACGTTCGCTTTAACCTCCTTGTTAACTCGTTTCAGTCCAGTTAGGTCAAGCTTCCCATTTTGGATACTATTCGATCTTAAAACAGGAATACCTATATCAGAAATATCAGATGGAGCATAAGTTAGCCCAATGTTCGTCTCACCTATTTCTCCCAAACGGACCCATTCCCATCCATTGGGTAGACCATAGGGCATATCGTCTAGATTTATTTTTGATGATGTCTTGCTCGTTTTTTTGTTTTCCTTTTTCCCTATCCCGATCGCCTTCAAAAGTTCGCTAGCGGGTCGATCGGTTGGATCTTGCGGCACTAACTTCCCCTGCATCGCAAGCGTCAAAATCAGCTCCCGAAGTTTCTTAATTCCATCCGGTGCCGCAAACGCCGTATCAAAATGTTTTTCTAAAAGTACCACAGTTTCGTTATTCATTACGCTAGACATAGATTGCTGCAATGTTAAAGTTGAACATAGTTTAAGATTTGATCTTGGGATTCAGAACCTAAGGAAAATCGTCACTTGCTTGAAAATTCTCAATAACGGCTCTAATATCTGCGGCAGCAACGTCATCTTGGTCAGATTTGGCATAGACATACAGCAAAACCACGATCGTAGAAGTGAGAATTTGGTAGATCACCCGATAACCGCCACTCTTCCCCTTGCGGATATCACTGTTTTTTGCACGGACCTTGTAGGCAATGTAACCTGTGCCTGAGATCCGATCTCCAGGAGTTTCGCCATTTTTGAGTTGCACAATCAAGGGCTGGATATCCGATCGAATTTGACGATATCGCTTCTTTAGAGTATGGAGTTGAGCTTTGAACTCATCCGCTACAAGCACTCGAACGGTCAAAGATTCAGTCATCAAGGTCATCCCACAGATCTTCCACCGGGCTAAGTCGTCCAGCCTTGACATCCTCTAATGCCCGCTGTAATCCAGCCAAAATTTCAGCTTTTGGCGTGTCATCGAAGTCTAGAACGATTTCTTCTAGAGACTGAAGGATAAATCGATCGAGAGATAAATTCTGTTGCGTGGCTAATTGCAGCAGTTGTTGTTCAAGAGCTTGAGGAATTTGGATGGTATGCATGATTAAACTGGGTTGAACAGCTTCCCCTATTCTACGATGTTAACCAGAAGAGCGATCGTTGGCAGAGCCTCCCGGAACGGGAATCGCCTTCAAAAGTTCACTAGTGGGTCGATCGCTCCATCAAAGCCTCCACTCGATCGCCCGATCGCATCCATTAGTTCCTGCTTCAGCGCATCCTGCACAGACTTCATCTCCCGATCGATCGTCAGATACTCCACCATCAACTCATCCGGATCCCGATGATTGACCTCCACTTCATAAGGGTTTTTACAATCCAAATTATAATTTCGTGCCGCAATCTCCTTCGCCGAAACCTTCCAAGCATACTCACTCTTTTTGCGTTCTCCCCACCACTTCTTCTCCCGATCAAACTCCCTAATAGTCAACGGCTTCGATCGAGAATAGGACTTATAACCCACCGGATAAGGATGCTCAAAAAACCAAACGTCTTTCGTCGATTCTCCTTTATCAAAGAATAAAATATTGGTATTGATACTCGTGTATGGGCTAAACACACCCTTGGGCAGACGCACGATCGTATGCAAATTAAATGTCTCTAGCAACTCCCGCTTCAGCGTAGTCTTCACCCCTTCCCCAAAGAGGAAACCATCCGGTAACACCACCGCCGATCGGCCACCGGGCTTGAGCAAATGCATAATCAACGCCATAAACAAATCCGCCGTTTCCCGCGTCTGATAGCGTTTTGGGAAATTGCTCTCAATGCCATCCTCCTCCACTCCACCAAACGGAGGATTTGTAATAATCACATCCACCCGATCCCTCGGACCATAGTTCACCAATGGACGACTTAACGTATTGTCATGGCGAATATTGCTCGGCACATCAATCCCATGCAACATCACATTTGTCATCGCCAGCATATGCGGCAGCGGCTTCTTTTCGATTCCCGTAATATTGATTTCTAAAGTTTTTCGATCGTCCGCCGTCTTAAGCTGCGGCTTCAAATACTCAATCACATTCGTCAAAAATCCACCCGTCCCACAAGCCGGATCAAGAATCTTCTCCCCCAACTTCGGATCAAGAACATCCACCATAAACTGCGTCACAGCCCGAGGCGTATAATACTCGCCCGCATTCCCCGCCGACTGCAAATCCGCCAAAATCTTCTCATAAATATCATTAAAAAGATGCCGATCGGTCGATGAATTAAAATCCACATTAGATTCAATACTATTAACCACCTGCCGCAGAAGCGTCCCCGATTTCATATAATTATAAGCATCCTCAAACACCGCCCCCACGACCTTCCCATGACTTGAAACCCCAGCCGAAATCGCCAAGTTTTTCAACACCGGAAACAGATTGTTATTCACAAAATCAATCAATTCCTCCCCCGTCATCCCTTCCGCATCCTTCGCCCAATACGACCAGCGAAACTCCTTCGGCAATGGCGACTTATAATCCTTAACCGTCAACTCCCATTCCTGTTCCCGATCGTCAAAAATCTTCAGAAACAACAACCAAACAATCTGACTAATCCGTTGAGCATCCCCGTCCACCCCGACATCCTTCCGCATGATGTCCTGAATGCTTTTAACCAATGTTCCGATCGCCATAATCTAAATCTCAGTTTTCCGGGTTATACAAAACCATCAAGTCATTACAACAGCTCAAGCCCTCAAACCCCCAATTCTGGAGGCTATGAATAAGACTCTTCTCTTGCTCCCCCAGAATTGGGGCCGGGGGGCGGTTCGCCAGTGCATTGGGCATTAAGCGCTATAAAGCGACTGTTTTAACTCCCGCACCGCCTGCTGATAGCCATCCTTCCCACCAAAGGAACGAATGATCTCGATCGGCGTCCCGAACTCCGAAAACGGCACCACAGTCAAAATCTGAGTTTCCTCAATTTCTCCCACACCACCCTCCGCATACTTATCCAGCAGCGCCTCCAGAACTCGCCGAGCCTGATCGCCATATCGGGTAAAGTAATCCCGCTTTTTCACTTGGTCCGCCCGCTCCCGACGAGTCAACGGTGGCTGACCCCAGACAACATGGCACAACAAATCAAACGGATCACAATCCTTCCCAACTTCAGCAGCCAGCGCTTCAAAGAATACACCTTGATTGGCTAACTCATCAACGATCGCCTGTTTCTTTTCCCCATCACTCCAATGCCGCAAAAACTCATCCAACGTCGCAAAGTCCTTCGTCAACGCATTGCGCGTATAGTCCTTCAGCGATTGCGTCACCAGTTTCCCATTCGCATCAAAATACTGAACCCGCTCCGCCACCACCTTCACCTCGACATTCGCCACCACATACCGCCGCACCCCCAGCGCGTATTCACCATCCGGTTCATGCATTCCCCCAAAGTCTGGATTGGCTTCAGGATACCGATCGTCCGTCTCCAATTCTTCCACAACATCCGGCGGCACAGGCGAAGCCTCCAAATCCTTTGGGACATAGACCTGCACCGGATCGCCATCAAAATCCGGATCAGCAAATAACTCCGTCGCCTTCTTAAAATCAATAATCGTAAAATAAAACTTGTCATAGTCCGCATTAATTCGCGTCCCACGCCCAATGATCTGCTTAAACTCCGTCATCGACTGAATCATCTGATCCAACACAATCAACTTACAAGTCTGCGCATCCACCCCCGTCGTCATCAGCTTAGAAGTCGTCGCAATCACTGGATACTTGGACTCAGGAAAAATAAAATTGTCCAGTTCCGCCTTCCCCTCCTCATTATCCCCCGTAATCCGCATCACATATCGAGGATTCACCGCCGCCAGATCCGCATTCTCATTCACCAACGCCTGCCGCATCCGTTCCGCATGATCGATATTTTCACAAAACACAATCGTCTTATCAAACCGATTGGTCTGCTTCAAAAACTCACTAATCTTCCGCGCCACCAACTTCGTCCGCTCCTCCAACACCAACGTCCTCTCAAAATCCCGTTGATTATAAATCCGATCGTCAATCTCATGACCATGCTTATCCACCATCCCCTTACTCGGACGCCACCCTGAGACATCCTTATCGAGATCAATCCGCACCACCTTATAAGGCGCAAGAAACCCATCATCAATGCCCTGCCGCAACGAATAGGTATAAATCGGCTCCCCAAAATAATCAGTATTAGAAATATTCTTCGTCTCTTTTGGCGTCGCCGTCAGCCCCACTTGCGTCGCCGACGAAAAGTAATCCAAAATCTCCCGCCAAGCCGAATCCTCCGCCGCACTCCCCCGATGACACTCATCAATCACAATCAAATCAAAGAATCCCCGACTGAACTGTTTATAAATCTTCTGGTCTTCCTCATTTCCCGTCACCGCCTGATACAGTGACAAATAAATCTCATAGGACTTATTCACCTGTCGTTTCTTTATTTTCGTCATCACCGACTCAAACGGCTTAAAGTCATTGGTCATCGTCTGATCAACCAAAATATTCCGATCGGCCAAAAACAAAGTCCGTTTCTTATGTTTCGATTTCCACAATCGCCAAATGATCTGAAACGCCGTAAACGTCTTCCCCGTCCCCGTCGCCATTACCAGCAACACCCGATTTTGGCCCTTCGCGATCGCCTCCATCGTCTTATCGATCGCCAGCAATTGGTAATAGCGTGGCGTCTTCCCACTACCATCACTATAGTAATCCTGCGTCATTAAAGCCTGTTGCGGTTCCGTGAGTCCGCGATGTTCCGCCCACCATTGCCATAACTGATCCGCCGATGGAAATTCATCTAATCCCAATTCCCGTTCAATCACACCATCCGTCGCGATCGAATTATGAAATAAAAAGCCATCCCCATTAGAACTAAACACAAACGGCACCTGAAGCATCTCACCATACCCCAGCCCTTGCTGCATCCCATCACCCAAGGAATGGGTATTGTCCTTCGCTTCAATAATAGCGATCGGCATATTCGGCTTATAAAACAGCACATAATCCGCCCGCTTATTTCGCGCACGGGTATGCAAATTCCCCCGCACCAAAATCCGCCCATCCGTCAACGGAAACTCCTCTCGCACCTGCGTCAAAATGTCCCAGCCCGCCTTCTCTAGAGCCGGAGTAATGTACTTCGTACAAATATCGCGTTCGGTAAGCTTCTTCTTATCCATAACTTCAGAACTCACCCGATCCCACGCGATCGTACTAAAAAGATTAAGCCGTGTCTATTAATACATAACTTGAAAGCTCATTTTCTCAGTATAACGTTTCTTTCTCTCTAGCTGGCAAATTCTAAAACCCCTGATCGTCCACCTCCCCACCCAAGCCTAAACAAAAGGAAAGACGATCGCCTCTGACGGACCAAGGTCAATGTACCCCAATGAAGACCCGATCGAATCTATCACACTATGATGGAGGACTTCGGCAACGCCAGCAGCACTGAACATTGGCAAATCTCACCGTAAGACCAGGTGCAAAGGTTGCCCCTATTGGCCTAAAATTTGTCTAGTCTTAAGATTCATATAATCCTAAGATGTTCCTAGAATCGGGCGTTTTGCGATTTATGTCTCAGCTTCCCTTAGATTCTTCGTTTGAGTCGCAGACGGGTTCGGTGCCGGAGTTGCCCGATCGCCTTGTCAAACATGCGGTGAAGTATACGGACCATCGATCGGTGGTGCGGGATGACCTCACGCCCATGATGCGCCACTATGCAGATACGAAGGACCAGTATCCACACGCGCTGTTGTTTTATCGGGTGGGCGATTTTTTTGAGACGTTCTTTCAAGATGCGGTAACAATAGCGCGCGAATTAGAATTGGTTCTGACGAGTAAAGAGGGCGGAAAGGCGATCGGGCGGGTGCCGCTAGCGGGGATTCCTCATCATTCGGTCGATCGCTATTGCGCGCAGTTAGTGGCAAAAGGATTTGCAGTGGCGCTGTGCGATCAGGTGGAAGATCCGGCGGTGGCCGTGGGATTGGTGCGGCGAGAAGTGACGCGGGTGATTACGCCGGGGACGGTGTTGGAGGAAGGAATGCTTCCGGTGCGAAAGAATAATTTTTTGGCGGCTGTGGTGATTGCGAATTCGCACTGGGGGATTGCTTATGCGGATATCTCAACCGGGGAATTTTACACGGCGCAGCATGTGGGCTTGGACCAGTTAAGCCATGAGTTGCAGCGATTGCAACCAGCCGAGGTGTTGTATCCGACGAATGCGCCCGATTTGGCCCGGTTGTTGCGTCCTGGAGACAGGTCGGATCAGTTGCCGAGCTGTTTGCCAACGCAGTTTTGCTATACGTTGCGGGCGCAGAGCGGGTTTGTACAGGCAGAGGCTCGCAATCGGATTTTGAATCGGTTTGGGGTACGATCGTTGGAGGGATTTGGGTGCGCAGATTTGCCGTTGGCGGTGCGGGCGGCGGGGGGGTTGTTGGAGTATTTGGAAAGTACGTCGGAGCGATCGTGGCAGGATTCGGTAGGCAAGCAAGTGCCATTGCAGATGCTTTCAACCTATACACTATCGGAGTTTTTAGTGTTGGACGGATCGACGCGGCGGAATTTGGAAATTACGCAAACGCAGCGGGATGGATCGTTCCATGGATCGTTGCTCTGGGCGATCGATCGCACCATCACACCGATGGGTTCAAGGGCATTGCGTCGTTGGTTGCAGCAGCCGTTGCTCGATACGATCGCCATCTCTGCTCGTCAGCAAACCATTCGTGAACTCGTTGATGATGGAATCTTGCGTGAGGAGATTCAGAAGTTACTCCGGCAAATCTATGACCTAGAGCGTTTGGCTGGCCGTGCAGGCTCTGGAACCGCGAGTCCACGGGATTTGGTTGCGCTTGCTGATTCCTTAGAGAAGCTTCCTGTTTTGGCGGCGTTTGTTCAGGATGCAGTGTCACCTTATTTACGAGTCTTGCAATCCGTGCCTGTTGTGCTCACTGAAGCGGCGGCAGATGTTCGATCGGTTTTGGTTGAGAAACCGCCGCTTTCGTTGTCCGATGGGGGGCTGATTCGATCGGGAATTAATGTCACGCTCGACGATCGGCGGCGGCAGGTAGAGGACGATCAGCAATGGCTAACTAATCTAGAAATCAGCGAACGACTCCGAACGGGAATTGCAACGCTAAAGGTAGGCTACAGCAAAAACTTTGGTTATTTCTTAAGTGTCACTCGCAGCAAGGTCGCGCAAGTTCCTGATAACTACACGCGAAAACAAACCCTCACTAACGAGGAACGCTACATCACTCCCGAACTCAAAGATTGCGAACATCGACTGCTCACGGCAAAGGAAGAATTAGGACGCATTGAGTATGAGATTTTTGCAGATCTGCGATCGCGGATTGGATTGCGTTCTGAAGAGATTCGATCGGCGGCAAAAGCCGTAGCAGCGGCAGATGTGTTGGCCGGACTAGCTGAAGTGGCTGTGTATCAGGGCTATGTCTGCCCTAAGATGACGCTGGGACGCGAGGTCGATATTCAAGACGGACGACATCCAGTGGTGGAGCAGTCGATTCCGGCAGGGTTCTTTGTCCCTAATTCATCCAAGCTCGGAGAGTCTGCCCCAGATTTAGTCATTCTAACCGGACCCAATGCCTCAGGGAAATCGTGCTATCTCAGACAAACAGGGTTGATTCAGCTATTAGCTCAGGTGGGAAGTTTTGTCCCTGCGCGATCGGCCAAACTAGGAATCTGCGATCGAATTTTCACGCGGGTTGGTGCGGTAGATGACTTAGCAACCGGGCAATCTACCTTCATGGTGGAGATGAACGAAACGGCGAATATTCTCAATCATGCAACCGATAAATCATTAGTCTTACTCGACGAAATTGGAAGAGGAACAGCAACCTTTGATGGACTATCCATTGCTTGGGCGGTGGCGGAATACTTAGCAACGGACTTGCGATCGAGAACCATTTTTGCAACGCACTATCATGAACTGAACGAACTCGCATCGATTCTAAAAAACGTCGCAAACTATCAGGTGATGGTGAAAGAATTGCCTGATAAAATTGTGTTTTTACATCGGGTACAGCCGGGAGGAGCCGATCGATCCTATGGCATTGAAGCGGGTAGGTTAGCGGGGTTGCCAACTTCGGTGATTGTGCGTGCAAAGCAAGTAATGACTCAAATTGAGAAGCATAGTAAGATTGCGGTAGGATTGCGGAAGGGCAATCAGTAATCAGATCGTTGCCTGCCAAGTGCGATCGCGCTCACCAAATCACCCACATCAAAGTAGCGATCGTTCCCAGTAGCGGGGTCAAACTGGTGGACTCGGTGATTATAAACATCGACCCAAAAAAGCTGTTGATGAGCAGCATCCCATACCAGACACTCTCCCAAACGAGCGCGGGCTGTGAGTACATTTTGAACTGACGACTGATTTATGAAACTGTTACCTATGCGAATAAGTAACTCAACTCAGATCTTGCACCAGCCTCAATAGACCTCCTGCACGAATCTGGAAACGCCCACCCTGAATTAAAATTCGGGCTAATAGCTAAAGTCCTCTAAAAAGGACTGGGAAAGCATTTCAACCCATTGAAATGGGTTTGAGCTATGAGCCAGGAACTTCAGTCCCTGGCGGTTGTTGCGAGTGCAAGATCTAACTCAAACCTAATACTTTGTCAGTTCTCCAGGCGTGACCGTATTCATCACTATTTCTGGAGTAAAGTAGCCCAAAGCTTGGATGATCCGAGCAACGCAGCCAGTCCATCCAGTTTGGTGACTGGCACCAATTCCTGCCCCGCTATCTCCGTTGAAATATTCGTAGAACAAAATCAGATCGCGCCAGTGCGGGTCGGTCTGAAACTTCTCGGCACCTCCATAGACTGGGCGGCGACCCGATTCATCCTTGAGGAAAATGCTCACAATCCGTTCGCTGATTTGTTGGGTGACAGCAAACAGCGATAGATGTTCACCAGACCCAGTGGGATATTCAATCGTGAAGGCATCGCCGTAGTAGCTATAGAGTTGCAGCAGCGATCGAATCAACAATAAGTTGACAGGCATCCAGATAGGGCCGCGCCAATTAGAATTGCCGCCAAACATCCCTGAAGTCGAGTCACCGGGAACATATCCGACTTTAAACTCCTGCCCTTCGTGATGGTAGTAGTAGGGGTTTTCTAAATGATGGCGAGAAAGGGAGCGAATCCCATAATCGCTGAGGAACTCGGATTCATCTAGCATTCTGGAGAGAACGCGGCGCAATTTATCTTCGTTCAAGATAGATAACATCAGCCGATTTCGCTCACCCGGTTTAATGGGTAGATGGGTGTTTTGAGTTAACTCAGGATGACGCATAATGAACAACTGTGCCCGTTCTTTGAGGCGCGGCAGCTTTTCAAAAGCTTCACGAGGGAAGACGGCAACTGCCATCAGTGACAACAAACCGACCAACGATCGCACCTTTAAGCGGGTAGAGTTGCCATTGGGCAAGCGCAGCACATCGTAGAAGAAGCCATCTTCTTCGTCCCATAGTTCGTCCTGGTGGTCACCAATCCGATCCATGGCTCCCGCAATCCACATCGTGTGTTCAAAAAACTTAATCGCCAGGTCTTCGTAGATAGGATCGTGGAGTGCCAGCTCGATGGCAATCTGAAACATCCGCTGACTAAAGAACGCCATCCAGGCAGTGCCGTCTGCTTGTTCCAGATGCCCCCCCGTCGGTAAAGCCGAACTGCGATCGAACACACTAATGTTATCCAATCCCAAAAATCCGCCCTGGAACAAATTGTTGCCACCTTCATCTTTGCGGTTGATCCACCAGGTGAAGTTGATCAGCAGTTTGGAGAAAGCGTATTTGAGGAATTCAGTATCTCCTACGCCGTTGTTCCGTTCGCGATCGCGGGTGTATATCTCCCAGGCAGCAAACGCATGGACGGGCGGATTCACGTCGCCAAAGTTCCATTCATAGGCAGGAATTTGACCGTTGGGATGCAGATAATCTTCCCGCAGCATCAGCAGCAGTTGATCTTTGGCAAAGTCGGGATCAATAAGACTAATCGGAATCACATGGAACGCCAGATCCCATGCCGCATACCAAGGATATTCCCATTTATCTGGCATAGAAACGATATCGTCGTTGTACATATGAAACCAATCGCTGTTCCGCACATCCTTCCGATCGCCTGGAGATGACCAGGGAGTGACGTTGCGCTCTCGCAGCCATTGATCTACGTCATAGTAGAAGTATTGTTTCGTCCACATCATCCCGGCTAAGGCTTGCCGCATCACGTTAGCGCGATCGTGATCTGCCTGAACTGCGGGCGGAATCACCGTCGCATAAAACTCATCTGCTTCCTGAAGACGAGCCGCAAACTGTTGGTCAAAATAAGCACCAAACGGATCACCGATCTGATCTGGAGCCTGTTTTGAAAGGCGCAATCGGATCACCTTTGTCTCTCCAGCCCCGATTGTGATGTCGTAGTGGGGCGAAACTTTGGTGCCGACATCGCTGGGATTAACGGCATCCTGCTGTCCATGCACGATCGCGTTGTTGATGCCATCTTTGACAAAGGGACTGGCATTCAGCGTCCCAGACAGCCGCTGATGGTTCGTTTCATTTTCTGTGAACAGCAGCGGAGCCACGCCATCGTAGTAGAAATAATAATCGCTGATGTATTGATTCAGCAAAGTGTCGTTAATGTGAGCATGGACAACACTGTTGCCAGTTCCTTCAATCTTCGTGAGTGCGGGCTTGGCTCCCCCTACCGACCAAGACCAGGTGTTACGAAACCACAAGGTTGGCAATATATGAATCGGAGCCGCTTCGGGGCCCCGGTTGGCAATGCTGATTTGAATCAAAACATCTTCGGCATCTGCTTTGGCATATTCCACAAACACGTCGAAATAGCGATCGTCGTCAAAGATGCCTGTATCTAGCAGCTCATATTCCAGTTCATCACGATTGCGATTGCGGTTGGTTTCAACCAAATCATTATAAGGAAACTCGGCTTGGGGATATTTGTAGAGATACTTCATATACGAGTGAGTCGGCGTGCTGTCGAGGTAAAAGTAGTACTCTTTTACATCTTCGCCGTGATTGCCTTCGCTGTTGGTCAACCCAAACAGCCGCTCTTTAATAATCGGGTCTTTGCCATTCCACAGCGCTACCGCAAAGCAGAGCAGGTTGTGGTTGTCGGTGATTCCGCCCAGTCCATCTTCGCCCCAGCGATAGGCGCGCGATCGGGCGTGATCGTGCGGGAAATAATTCCAAGCATTCCCATCTGAGCTGTAGTCTTCGCGCACCGTTCCCCACTGGCGTTCGCTGATATACGGTCCCCATTTATACCAATCGACTTCGCCGATGCGGGTTTGTTTAAGCCGTTGCTCTTCTGCGCTCATAGATGTTTCCTGAATATCTGACGTTTGTTAAGGATTCAATCTGAGTAATGCTGCATTGTATCCTAGGCTGGCCAAGATTCTCGGAAGTCGGCGTAGAGCGTCAGTCCGCCATCAATAGACAGAGTTTGTCCAGTAATATAGGTAGCTTCATCTGATGCCAGAAAAGCAACCGCCGCCGCCATTTCATCAGAAGTTCCGGTTCGCCCCATCGGGATATGGCTTTCAACGATCGCTTTCTTTTCTAAATCGGCTGTCCAGCTTTCGTTGATCGGGGTTACGGTGGCTCCGGGCGCGATCGCGCACACAGATAAGCGCCTCGCAGATTGACAGCGATGACTTGATCAAACTGAGTAGTTGGAACGTCGTGCGAGACACCTTCCGTTTGAATTGATCCTCGCGATCGACCTGCTCAACGGCAAATATGTGCGCCTTTATCAGGGCGATTATGATCAAGCAGAAGTCTTTAACGAAGATGCGGTTGCAATGGCGCAACAGTGGGTTAACCAAGGTGCAACCCGACTGCATCTTGTCGATTTAGACGGCGCTAAAGCTGGATATCCTGTGAATTTAGAGGTCATTTCAGCAAGTTTTCTTTTCAAAAAGTGCCATAATCACGCAAACTAGACAGGCAACTGAATTCTAACAATTTATGGTGAAGGTGAAATGTGAACCAAAACAAACGCGAACAGCAGGGTTTCACAAACCGCTGAACCAAACCCAGTTCAAAGCAGATTATCTCAACAACATTCCTTGCAAAACTCTATGATCAAACCTTGCAGAACTCTGTGATCAAACCTCTATCATTGTCTGTTCTCAGCTTTTTAGTGATTGGGCTAACTGCTTGTTCCCAATCGTTTGATGCTGGAAACCCACAGCCGAGCGCGACCGTTACGGCTTCGACGACTCCAATAAAAAGTCCGCAGTCACCAGCACCCGTTGCCGTCTCTCCTACAAGACCAACTGGCCCCAGTCTGAGTCAACTCTTTAGTCGAGTTTGGCGAGTCACGAAAGCGCCCTCTCAGCCTCCATCGGGCAGCATTTATGTCTTTCTGCCCAACGGAACGCTGCTGCAAACTTCTTGTGTCGAAACCTATCGTGTCGCCGCTTGGACAGTTGATAAATCAGCGCCTCGCGTTTTGCGTGTTGTGGAAGATGGACAACTAGCTTACACTGCGACAATCGCTCAATTAACCGATACCACGCTGCAACTTCAGAAAAATCTGGTTCGCAGCAACGAAAAACAAGCGGTGACGCTAACGGCAGTTCAACAAGAGTTTGTCTGCCCTGATTCACGTAAATAACCCGCCATCAAACCTTACTAGGAAAAAACAATGAAGACTAAAAATTGGGCGATCGCGCTTTGCTCTGCCACGATCGCAGTGGCTCTGTCAATCTCCACCGCATCAGCCGAAACTGTAGAAGTCATAATTAATCAACTTAGGGTGCGCTCAGGCCCTGGTCTGGAATACAGTGTCATCACTGCGTTCGATAAAGGCGTTCGTGTCAACAGAATCAAGCAACAAGGCAACTGGGCATATATTGCGGCTGGACGGGTCGAAGGCTGGGTCTATGCTCCCTACATTAAGATTGTTGGCTCTGTCCCTGGCCCTGGCACCGGAGGAGGTTCAGGCGGCGGCAATATCGGAACAGGACCAGCTCCTTCGCGCTATCAATCGATTGGAACCATCAGCAACGCGCGGTATAGTGGCTCTGGCAGCGCAAACGCGCAAATTGTTGCACCCAATCGAGTTGTCGTCAATGTGGTATCAGACAATCGTGTTGACCCCTTTTCAGTCACCTACTACGCTGAGATTATAGGTCGCTCTAACGGAAAAATCACAGCGAATGTAACCGCGTTTGCGTCTACGCTGACGAAAAATCAACCCATCCCGAAGAATGGGAGATGCGAGATTGTAGTCAGCCCTGATAGCAACGTCCTGCGATCTTTAGACTGCCAAGCTAATAGTGGACTTGATTACGGTAAAACAACCTTCAGAGGACGCTAAGCCATGCAATCCGATCCTCAAACGGTGCCGACAAAATCTACTGCAACCATTCGCGCTTACGCAGCGATCGCTGGGACGATCGTGTGGTTAGTATTGATTCTACAGTTTTATTTGATGACAACGGTCGCGATCGACAAAGGTGTAGGAGTATGGGTGAGCACGGCTAGATTCTTTAGCTACTTCACTATTCTAACAAACACTTTGGTGGCATTAGCCTACACGGTGCCTTTAATTCTGCCGAGAAGCCGCTGGGGTCAGTTCTTTTCTAGCGCAAACGTCAGAACCGCGATCGCCGTTTATATTGCGCTTGTTAACCTCATCTACTCGATTGCGCTCAGGAACGTTTGGAACCCGCAGGGTTGGCAACTGGTAGCGGATAGAGTTCTACACGACGTTAATCCAATCCTGTATATTGTGTTTTGGTTCCTGTTCGTTCCGAAGTCAACTGTGCAATGGCGAAATCTACCTGCTTGGCTGATTTATCCACTTGTGTATATAGTCGTCATACTAGTCCAAGGCGCAATCTTTAACTGGTATCCCTACCCGTTTTTAGAAGTGGGTAAATTCGGCTACCCGCAGGTGTTGTTAACTACAGTGATTCTGGCTGCCGGGGTTTGTGTGGCTAGTGCAGTTTTTATTGTCATTGCCCGTCTGACACAGCGCAATCGTCGGTCTAGAGAAACTGGGAGCTAAGTACACTGCGATTCTTGAGAGGTCAGATTTGAGACATTGCAAAACGTCGGGATAATTTGGGTATGGGCAATCCACTCGTGGTTGCCCTCTGTCAAGTTCAAAAAACATTGCTGCACTGCCCCAACTTCACGGGTAATTACCCCTCCCTCTACCAAAACGTATAGGTTGCGGGTGTTGAACAAGCCATCTCCAGACTGCTCAATGTTATAGGCACCCAGTAACGTAGTTTGACGGTTGTAGGCAAAAATCTGCCAGCGCTTTTGCTCTGGAATCTGCGTCGGCAACAACAGAACCGTAAAACATCCGACGTTGCTGAATCCAAATATGAACCACCAGATCAGCCCTCTCCCTAGGGAGAGGAACCAGAGGCGCGGTTTCCGACCCGCTTTGCGAGGAGGGCAAAGGCTAAAACGTAGCCCGAACATTATCGGTTTTATTCAATTCGCAATTCCTAGGGCTTTCGCCCACTGCGATTAAATCCCATACTAATTACCAGACTCTATGCTCTTACGGCGTAATTGCTACCTAATTTTGTCCGAACTATTGTTGACTGAGAAGTTGGTGAAATCAACAGTGACTTCTTTAGGAGTTGCCCACGATTGATCGCTGCCGCCAAAAAATGTTGAGAAGAAAATGCCCTCAATTTTTAGCTTTTCAGTTGTCCGAAACTGAAGGTTGCTTTGATCCAACACTTTCTTTCCGTCTAGCCAAACTTGAACGCGACCGTTTTTCTGATCAGGATTGTTCAGGTCAACCTGTTGTTCTAGATGGTGCCAAGTACCGGGTGTAAAGTACCAGTTGCCCCGTCCGATCGAGGTTCCATAATGAGAGCTGGTCGGTAAATAAGCATAAACCTCACCTTTACCGTCTCTCCGCCACATGAAGCGGGTAGAAAAGCCATTCGTGCCGTCGGGGTCATTTCCACCGCTGGTTTGAGTTCCGCCAAACAACCCTGGCAACTTTCCACCTTTAACAAAGTCAAAATCTTGAGAGAAGCGGACATAGTAGCTTAATAGCAGAGAGTCTTGGGGTGCTAAATTTAGATCTGCGTAAAATTGAACCCCGCCCAAAGGTGCGCCCGTCTTACGGTTAACTGCGGGACTAGCAGACCCTGCTGGATAGCGAACTCTCAACACTTGTGAGAATTTAGGGTCAGCAGTAATGGTTGCATTTTGCCAACCCCAATCACCTTGACTGCGAATGTGCCACTGAGATCGCCAGTCAGACCTGGAGAAATCTCCTGCCCACAGACGTTTTCTAGCAGAACGATCGCTTGCGTCGGATACTTTACCAGACTCAGAACGAGGGGATGGATCAAAGTTTTCAACGGCTACTGTTGAATTTGGTTGACTACAGCCGCTCATAATCACGGCGAAACTTAGTAACACAAACAGCCACAGAGAAGCCTGAGCAATTATAGATTTCACGGCTTATGCAAAGGGATAGATTTGCTGAAAGAGTTGGAGCAGAGTTAGCGATACGAGACCCTCGCCGTAACATCAGTTCGACAGAAGCCGCTGACAACGCAGCGAAAAAACTCGTCGAACTGACGTTAAATAGATTTACTACTTAACAATGTCTGCTCTGCTATTTAATTGAACATTGGCTGCATGATTCATGCCAATTTTGCTTTGATCGAAGTCATCTTCTGCCGTAACGTATTGCATCGTCACATCCCGCGATCGCTTAAGCATTGCAGGATAGCGAATGCCTTGTTCTAAGTGAATGTTGCTGACGGTTACTTGAGCAACATTGTCTAACACTAATCCATTGATTGTCTGGTTAGCGATGCCTGGGGTAGAGGGGCTGTAGCGCAACGTAAAGCCGCTAACTTGCACATCTTGAACGGGTTTTTGTGCAGTCTTTGGTGCCGATGCAGTCAGGACTGTCTGACCTACCCTTGACCCAGAAACCATCAGAATGGCGGTGTCAGCCGTTGGATTAAACTGAGCTTGTAGAATGGTTCTACCTACACCCTGTCCTTTAATTCGGATATGGCTGCGATCGATGCTGATCGGTTTGAATAAGTCAATCTCACCAATTGGCAGATTAATTTGAATGGCTTCACTTAGAGGCTGTCGATCAATTAACGCCTGTAGAGCCACTGAATCATCTTTGCCATCGCTGGGCACAATTCCCTGGTCGATTGCTTCGATCGAGTTCACGATCAGTTGTTGAGCCGCAGTCTGCTTCAGGTTTAATCCCTCTAAGTCCCACAGTGGGTTGAGTGTCCCGTTCAGCCACAAGAGGAACACTGCAAAACTCAAAACTTGGCTAGCCAGCAGAAAGCGAGAAATGCCAAGCTTTGCTAGTCGTCTTTTGCCAGTGCCTTCAGCAGAAATACTTTGGTTTCCCCGGTTTGCCCAGTTCTGTTTTGCCAAGTTCATCTGAGTCCAAATTTTGACCAACGATGAAGTCCACTGAGTCACTAGCAAAATCGGTAAATGAATCGGTTTTGGATCAGAGGGTCTACCCTGAAAAATTAGCAGCAGCATGAGTGAGCGGCTAAACAGAATCCACGAAGCAATGATGCTAGCAGCGATGAAACGTCCTTGAAGTAGGGAAAGGAGTAGGCAGCCTGGGCTGATTAGAGATGTCCAAATACTAATGCGTTGATCCAGCAACCCATACCAGAGATAGAAACCCGTTACTTTAGGTCCTAGGGCGAGCGCTCGGCTGTTGTTGCGGAGCATATTGCCATACCAGCGTCGCATATTGTCATAGGCGCGATCGACCACAGAACCCGATAGAGTCTCGATCGAGTAAACCAGCGCGTCTGGAATGTAGAGCATATCGTAACCACGACATAGCATCCAAAACCAGGTACTTTTGTCATCGCCAGAGAGAAACTTAAATTGCCCCCACAACCAATCATCCAGGCGATCGTGCTCTAGCTGGCTAGCAAAGGAGGGATGGAGCGCTGCCTCTGACTGGAACAGTGAAAATCGCCCTGTCAAACAGATTACCTTTCGAGAAAGGGAATCTGAACACATTTGCTGATGTCGTAGTGCAAACCGCATATGAAACCACTCAGAAAATAGGTAAGATCCCTGCACAACGGGCAGTTCATCAGTCGTTAACGCTCCCAAGCGAGGAAACAAACGAAAGAACGGTAAACACTGACGCAGTGTCCCAGGACTCAGTTCTGAATCACCATCCATCAAGGCAATAATGGTATCCGAGGGCAGATTGTGCCGAGCCAACTCTTGTAATCCATCCGCCATTGCTTTGCGTTTACCCTCTTGTTGCACCATCTGAATGAGATGGATAGAGCGCAACTCCGGGTCTTCAGACTCTAACACTTGACGAATATAAGCATTCTCTTGTTCGCTACTGCTGCTAATTAGCAGCGTGATCGGTTGCGTCAGCGTTTTGGCTTCTTGAGCGATCGCTCGAAACACTCGCTCCGTAATCCAAGTCTTCTCGTGATAGGTTGGAACGAGTAAACAAACGGGAGGAAGTTGCTCGACAGCCAAGGCATTTGCTCGGAGCCGCCAGCGTGGAAAAGTCCAACTTAAGTAGATTCGGGAGCGAATACCTCGCAACAAAAAAAGGCTCCAGCGCCAAGTGCCCACAGCTCCTAAGCTAACTAGTGCAAATATATCCCAAATGGCGATCTGCTTTGAATTGTGAGATAAATACAGCGATACAAATCCGACAACAGTCATTGTCAGACACGCCAACCAATTAAGACGAGAACTTAGCATTTTTTGAGGGGGAGAAGCGGTTGCCGTAGACATAGAACCTCACGTCTCGAAATTAAAAACCACAACATTACTGGCTCAAACTCATACGATCGTTCATACCTGCACACGAAGATAGGCATCAACGAAACCCTAAGGATTCTGGATTAAATAACGGGGGACAACCGTCTCGGCTGTTTAAGTCAAGCAAGATGCCTGACCGATGAAGTTCTCGGAGTTATTTAATTCACGATCCTAACAAACGGGTGCCTAAGGTCAATGTTGCAGACTGACCTGCTCCACAAAATCGATGCGCTTGTGTCTGCTGCGCTGAAGGCGGAATTTTAACCGTGACTCGCGCCAGAGGTTGATTTAAAAGGTCAGCAGGAACCGCTGGAGTAATTGCTTGTAATTGTCGTTTGATGGTTTCAATGTTGCTAACAGCTTCAATCAGATCAACTTCTCCAACTAAGGTATTTGGGTCACCCACTAGTTGAACCCGCGCTGGTTGCTGGCGATCGATTCGGTTTGCCTGATCTACGCTAACTAGCGTCTCGACCCAAAGATTGTCGCAATCCAGCAGAGTCAACAGATTACTTGAACGGCTGACCTGTTCACCTTGATCCTGCTCGGTGCGATAAATCACTCCAGCCACAGGAGCCTTAATGGCAATATCCTTACGGGAGGTGTAAGCTGCTTGAGCCTGAGCAAGAAGTTGCTTCTTACTAGCCAGTTGAGCTGTTAACGTTTTAACCAGTGTTGCTTGAGCTTGAATGGTTTGGGTTAAGCTGGCTCGCTGATTCAACAAACCATCTTCTGCTTTAAGTGCAGTCCCCTCTTTAAATACTTTTTGAGACGTTTTAGCAGAGTCCGAAATAGCGATCGCCTGAGCGACCTCAGCTTCAGTTGACTTCCAAACGGCTTCTAATTGGTCAACCTTTTGTTTAGAGATAGCGCCTTCTGTCATTAATTGACGGTAACGTTGATAATCCAGATTGGCAGACTGGGCTTTAGCACTTGCTTCATCGACCGCTGCCTGGTAACGACGAATATTATTGCCCGCCATCTCAACATTGACCCCCTGAATCAATTTGTCTTGAGTCTCTAGATTTTCTAATTGCTGTTGCAATAGGGCTAGAGATTGCTGGTTAGCAGCCAACTGTGTGGCGGCAGAATTAGTCTCGCCTTGAAGCTGTAAAACGCTCTGCTCTTCTTGAAGAGTTGGAGCAATACGAGCCAGCACTTGCCCTGATTTAACAACCACTCCTGGCTGCGCGTAGAATGCTTTGATGGTGCCATCAATCGGCGACTGCAATCGCACAGTACGTCCGTTAATGATGCCATTATTAATAGTCAAATGAGTTAAGCGGTAGCTAATCGAGGTTAGCCCAAACGCCACAGCGGTAGCTCCTAAAGACACTAGAGCGATCGTGAAAAATAAACGCTGCCATCGAGACTGTTTTGGGTCAGCATCAAGAGGCAGACCGATCACTTTGTCGGCATGAGATTGCTTTGCAGGAATTTCTAACATTCGTGATGTTCTCTGAGTCAATGAGTATCTTGAAATACAGACTTATATCAGAAGAAAAGCTGAAGTAATTTGAGTAAGATTGCTGTTGATTTAAATGGTTGAGACAAGTTTATGCGTAAAAATAACTTAATATGTAAAGCGTTTATCAACCTTCTATGAAGTAGGAATAAACATTTAACAATAGCCCGGACGTTTTTTTGAAAGGTTCCACAAGGTCTTCAGGGTATGCAGTTGAATTAGGATTTGACCCTCGAAATTTGAGCAAATTTTGTCTGGGGCATTGATGAAGGGCGATCGCCTTCTAATCAAGGTTGTGGGGTCTGAATAGCAGTCGATGCTGTTGGCTGAATGTGCTGCATGGACTGTTTGTTCAAGGACTGGATTAAGCGATCGGATGTGGACTGATGTAAGCTGAATGCTTCTGATCATGGGTAGGGCGAACGCACACGTTTCTTTACAATTTGCGGGAGAGAGTAGGCACTTGAGACAAAATCTTAGTTAAATACTGATCATCCCAACCTGCTTTGAGTCATTTAGCGCGCGTGCCGCCTTTAGCAGACTTCTCTTGCGATAATAAATTCACGGCTAGATGACGAATGACCGCTAAGTTTTCTGCACAATAGCCCTGAGTTGCACGATATTGGTCTTCCCGGAACCCGACATCCAAAATCCAATGCAGTTGATTCTCAATCCCCCAGTGACCCCATACCACAGCCGCAAACTGTACCGCATCCTAAGATTTAGATTGAATTTGAACAGAACTTAGTGTCAATTCTGTCATTTTCCCCAACTGAACATCATTGCTCAATAAATTTGAATCAAGAACGATTGCCATTGCACAAACGATTGCATCCGGTAATTTGAGACGATATTTCCGACGAATCTCAATAGTTAACTTTTTCACCTCATCGCCCAACCCCACGATCGTCACCTGCGATAGAAACTCACAAATTCTGGATTTCTCTTCTTAGCCGATCGCCGAGAAAGACAGCATCTCAATTTCACTAATAACAGACAAATAGAACTGTCCAACGGGCAAAGAGTTTACCAATCGTCCACTGAGAAGGTAGAGCGCAACATTGGTATCCAAGACGTAGCGATCGTTCATCAGGCCCACTCATTTCGCATCTGAAGTTGCATTTCTAACGCATCACCTTCAAATTGAATTACACCGCTAAAATCATTGATATCAACAATCTTAGCAACAAGAACGCTGGTCCCCCCATTTCGATTGATTACAGGTAAGCTTGTTTGCGTTCTGTCGATGACTGAATCATCTTTCTGACCTAAAAGGTTCATCCCAGCAAAAATTGCATCGATCGCATTCTCGAACTTGCCACTCTCAATCTAACTTTTTACCAACGTTTCCAGCTCAGGTGGTAAAAAATTATCATTAGAAATATCTCCAATCTTTGTGGCCATAAGATTACGCATAGCCTAACTCATAGGCAAATCGATCGAATGTATATTATTGGCTGCTCGTCAGTGACTCTAACCTTCACGCCGATCGCTTACGGGAAATAATCCTGCAACGCTCGAACGGATAGAGGCTTCGTTTGGATAGAGGCGATCGCGGCGGCAGTTGCTTTAGCTCCGGCGATCGTGGTGACGATCGGGATTTTGTATATTAGCGCGGAACGGCGGATGCTTTTGCCATCGGATTGGGCATTTTCTTCGCTGGAGGGCGTGTTGATGATGAGCTGGATTTGGCCGTTTTTGATCGCATCCAAGACGTGGGGTCGGCCTTCGTGGAGCTTGAACACCAGATCAACATCCAGGCCATGGTCTTGGAGGACTTTGCGGGTGCCTTGAGTGGCCATGATGGTGAACCCTAGGGCGATGAACTCGCGGATGACGGGGACCACTAGCGTTTTGTCGCGATCGTTGGTGGAGACGAAGACCGTTCCGCTCTGGGGGAGGCGCTGGCTAGCTCCGATTTCGGCTTTGGCATAAGCCGCTCCAAAGGTGGTGTCGATGCCCATAACCTCGCCCGTCGATCGCATTTCTGGGCCGAGGATCATGTCGGTGCCGGGGAACTTGTCGAAGGGGAGGACCGCTTCTTTGACGGAGATGTGGGTGGGGATGATTTCTGTGGTGAAGTTGAGTTCGGCGAGGGATTTGCCCGACATGACGCGGGAGGCGATTTTCGCGAGGGGATAACCGATCGCTTTAGAAACAAAGGGCACCGTGCGTGAGGCTCGGGGATTGGCTTCTAGGATATAGACCTGATCGCCCTGAACGGCAAACTGGATATTCATTAAGCCCACGACTTTGAGCGCTTTGGCGAGTTCAACGGTCCAAGTGCGGATTTGGGCGAGGACAGGTTCAGTAAGTGAAATCGTGGGAATCGAGCAGGCTGAGTCGCCGGAGTGGATGCCCGCTTGTTCAATGTGTTCCATGATGCCGCCGATGACGACTTGGCCCGTGGTGTCCGCGATCGCATCCACATCCACTTCGATCGCGTTTTCTAAGAATTTGTCGATGAGAATCGGGTGTTCGGGTTCGATTTGGACCGCGTAAGTCATGTAGCGTTCGAGTTCTGCGTCGGAGTAGACGATTTCCATAGCTCGGCCTCCCAGGACGTAACTCGGGCGAACAACAACGGGATACGTGACCCGTCGGGCAACCGATCGTGCTTCGGAGTAGTTGCGAGCGATGCCGTTGGGGGGCTGCTTGATGCCCAAATCGGTAAGGATTTTCTCGAAGCGTTCGCGGTCTTCGGCGGCGTCAATAGAGTCGGGTGAGGTGCCCCAGATTTTTGTCTGGACGGGGCAGTCGGGGCTGGAAAGATACTTTTGCAGCGGCAGTGCAAGTTTAAGCGGCGTTTGGCCCCCGAACTGGACGATGATGCCTTCAGGGTTTTCTGCTTCGAGAATGTTCAGCACATCTTCTTGAGTCAGCGGCTCGAAGTAAAGGCGATCGCTGGTGTCGTAATCGGTAGAGACGGTTTCGGGGTTGGAATTGACCATGATGGTCTCGTAGCCGTCGGCCTGAAGCGCGAAGGAGGCATGGCAGCAGCAGTAGTCAAACTCGATGCCTTGACCGATTCGGTTGGGACCGCCGCCGAGGATGATGACTTTGGGTTTGCTGGAGGGTAGGACTTCGGTTTCGTCTTCGTAGGTGGAATAGTAGTACGGCGTCAAGGCTTCAAACTCGGCGGCGCAGGTATCGACGGTTTTGTACGCGGGAATAACGCCTAGGGACTTACGATAGGTACGGACTTGGGTTTCTTGGGTTTTCGTCGCAAACGCAATCTGCCGATCGCTGAAGCCTTGGCGTTTGATCGCATACATCTGGTCCCGAGTCAGAGATGAAAGCGCCGTGCGTTTGAGATATTTTTCAGTGACGAGTAAGTCTTCAAGCTTGTCGAGGAACCACAGATCGATCGCCGTGAGTTCGTAAATTTCTTCCACACTCATGCCCATTACCATGGCTTGGTGAATGGTAAAAACCCGATCGGGATTGGGCGTTCTTAAGTTCGCGCTGATCTGCGGCAAACTCGGCAACATCTCTTCTTTATCGCAGCCCCAGCCCGCACGACCAATTTCCAACGATCGCAACGCTTTTTGGAACGACTCTTGGAAGGTGCGACCGATCGCCATGGCTTCCCCGACGGACTTCATTTGCGTCGTGAGCGTCGCTTGGGAACCGGGAAATTTCTCAAAGGCAAACCGAGGAATTTTTGTGACAACATAATCTATAGTCGGTTCAAAGCTCGCGGGAGTCTTATGCGTGATGTCGTTAGGGATTTCGTCGAGGGTGTAGCCAACGGCCAGCTTGGCGGCGATTTTGGCGATCGGGTAGCCTGTGGCTTTGGACGCAAGAGCCGACGACCGGGACACCCGTGGATTCATCTCAATGACGACCACTTCGCCCGTGTCCGGGTTGACGGAGAACTGGATGTTTGAGCCGCCTGTTTCGACGCCGATTTCGCGAATGATTTTGATCGACGCATCCCGAAGGCGTTGATATTCTTTATCCGTAAGGGTTTGCGCCGGGGCCACCGTAATGGAGTCGCCCGTGTGAATGCCCATGGGATCGAAGTTCTCAATGGTGCAAATAATTACGACGTTATCCGCCAAGTCCCGCATGACTTCGAGTTCATACTCCTTCCAGCCGATCAGCGACTTTTCCACCAGAATCTGCGACGTGGGGCTAGCGTCGAGTCCCGTCTGGGCGATCGCTTCAAATTCTTCTTGGTTGTAGGCAATTCCGCCACCGGATCCGCCCATGGTGAAGCCGGGTCGAATAATCAGCGGGAACGACCCGATCTCGCGGCTCACGACTCGGGCTTCGTCGATCGTATTCGCTAAGCCCGACGGACAAACGCCCACGCCGATGCGCTCCATGGCTTCTTTGAACAATTTGCGATCTTCTGCCATTTCAATAGCAGGCAACTTCGCGCCGATCAGTTCCACGTTATAACGATCGAGCGTGCCGTTTTTCGCTAAGGCCACGGCCAGATTTAGCGCCGTCTGGCCGCCCATAGTAGGAAGCAATGCATCGGGGCGTTCTTGAGCGATGATTTGCTCGACGAGTTCGGGGGTAAGCGGCTCAATATAGGTCCGATCGGCGGTTTCAGGGTCCGTCATGATGGTGGCGGGGTTGGAGTTCACCAGCACCACTTCGTAGCCTTCATCGCGCAGTGCTTTACAGGCTTGCGTCCCAGAATAGTCAAACTCGCAGGCTTGTCCGATGACGATCGGACCGGAGCCAATCAGTAGGATCTTCTTAAGGTCGTTACGGCGCGGCATGGCAGTCTTACAAGTTGAAGGGTCACAAAATCACATTTATTGTACGGGGTTTGGTCTTACCTTAAAAATAATGATCGGATTTAGACGCCTTCATCGCTATTTACTCGAGAACGTCGTGGTCTTCACATCTCCTGCACTTCCCATCACTTTGCCCGGTTTTTGGTTTTGGGAAACGGTAACGGCTCCGGCATTCCCCGACGTCACTTCAATTTCTTTCTGAGCCGACCAGTTTTGGCTGCTGCCCTTTGCCATCGTGCCTTCAAACACCACTTTCCCGTCGGACTTTACTTCCACCCAACTATCGTCGCTCAGGTTCAGAATAACGTTGACCGGGCCAGTGGTGAGGTTCGCCGTTGGACTAGGCGTTACGACAGGGCTAGGTGACGGGCTAGGAGTAGCGATCGCACTCGGTTCAACACGAGGAGACTCACTCGGCACCGCGATCGCACTGGGCTTGATAGATGCCTTGGGTTTTGGGCTGGTAGACGGGCTAGGTGCCGTAGTAACGGGCTGCGGACGGTTCGTTATCAGAGCGATCGCACCTACGATAACCCCAAAGCCCACCAACCCAGCCAGCGCCGGGATCAACCAAGCGGGACGATCGAAGGGTTCTGGGGGCGTACTGCGATCGTCTGGTGGCGCGATTTTTGAAAAGATTGATTTGTGGGGGCGCTCAGCGGTGGGTTCATCAAGAGAAACGCGCTTGTTGATGGGTGGAACAAGCGCACGGGCCGCAGGTTCTTTAACAATGTTGACGGCGATCGGCGTTTGATCGAGGGGAATTTCTTTGGCGAGGGCGTCACCATCAAGTCCCACCAGCTTGGCATAGCGCTTGATGAAACCCTGGACAAAGATGGGTTCTGGGAGCTTAAAGGTCTCAGCCGCTTCGAGAGCCTTGAGGATTCGGATAGGGATGAAGGTCTTGGTGGCCACCTCTTCAATCGGCATTCCTTGGGCCTCGCGAGCCGCAACTAACTGTCGCGCAATTTCTTTAAGCTTGTCTTCTGCTGAAGTATTCACCGTTTCACTCTCCTAAAGCCACGCAACACACCATGAGGTCAATCTATCCCATAGACAAGCCTAACGAGACCCTCTAGATCCAAGAGACGCCGATCGCCCAACCCGAACCCTAGAAATCTTAAATCAAATCTTCTCCAACATGTTAATTTAGTTTTAATGCACATTTAGGTCAAATTTCGTCAACTCTTCAGCCATTCAGCCACCAGCTCGGGACTCCGTTTAGCTGCAAAGACTTTGATGGCGTGGTAGCCGACTTTTTCGCGGAGACGGTAAATTTGCTTGATCGGCAGGTTCATATCTAGGGCGATCGCTTCTTGAGTTTTGCCTTGAAGGTAGAGCTGGAGCCACCGAACGGCGTCGCTGCCGACTTTATCGGTGAGGTAGAGGGCGAGGTTTTCGACGACAGCGGTACGGGCTTCTTGTTGCTCTTCGTGAGCTTGGTTGGCTTCGTGATAGGCTACGGCACTGGTGTCAAGCAGGCTGACGGTGCCCTCGGACTCGTCCCCCGAACCGATTTCTTCAGAGACTAGACGAATAAAGTCAGCGGTGGGAACCTGGGTCATACCCGCACGCTGGGACCGCCGCAAATAATTGACAAAGCGATACATCAGCAGCGGCTGGTTCCGAATCGGACGCAGGCAATACTCTTCGGTCGTCGCCAGCATTAGAGCGTTGCGCAACCGTCGATCGCCTGTGCATTGGCCGATCCAGGCGGTTTGCTGCTGGAGATAGGAATCTTGCTGCATGAGTTCCTGGATCACCTCTTGCAGAACATCTACCACCGATCGGGCGCGATCGCGGGACAGGGCAATCCAAGTTTTGATTTTGCTACGGATTAAGAACAATCCACTGAGGCGCTGGATTAAGTTCCGGTAGGCGCGTTCGGGCGGGATATTTAAATAGCGATCGACCAGAATGCGAAAGCGATAATCCATGGCGTTTTGGGCGATCTTGAGCTGGCCTTGTTCGAGTTCATCTAGGCGATCGGCCTTGTCTCCGATCAGCCACTGCAAAATTGCACTGTGGTGCGACACCGCTTGAGGCAACGTTTCGGTAAGCCGCGATCGCCAGGTTTCCATCACCTGTTGAGAGGCTGCAAAAGAAGAGGACGCTGCGGTTTGGGAGAATGGGGCGATCGTCATGATGCAAGTCCTGCGTGTTCCAATCGAATGACGATCGCCTCTAGCCGTTCCAGGGTCTTGGTGTGAAGCGTGGTCAGGGTTTGGACCTCTTCACTGAGGGCAAAAATCTGATAGCCCTGCTGCTGGACCTGCTGCGTTAGCTCATTGAGGCGTTCTGCTACGCAGTCTACGGTATCCGTACTGGCCAAAACCGCATCGCCAATTTGCAGGACCACCGATTCTAGAGTGGGCTTCTGAGGGGCGGGGTTATAGAGGTTTGGGGAGCTATCGGCGGGTGGAGTTGCAGAAAAAGTGGCTTTGATCATAGGACTAGCAGATGACGAGGGCAACAGGTTGAAGAAAACCTTAGCTCAATGAGAGATTAGGCCATTCCGGTAATCTCTCATTGATGTAAAACTTGCTTCAATCTTAGAGGGTTTTAGAACCGCAAGGCTTAATCTTATGCGCTTCTGTAGGTTCAGCTCAAATCATGGGTTTTAAAGCGGTTCCCTACATGGGCGCACAACTTTAGTCGCCACCCGCCCTGAATTTAGAATTGCTGCTTTTAAATTGTGCGTGCGCTGAGTCTCGGGTCTAAGCTTTGCCCCCGTGACGCTTTAAATGCCATGTCCAGGCATGGGTCAAGATAGCCGTGAGGTCCGCGTACTGAGGATCCCAGCCGAGGATTTGTCTGGCCCGATCGCCGCTGCCCACCAGAGCGGGTGGATCGCCTGCGCGCCGAGGTTTTTCCTCAGCTTTAATCTCCCGTCCGGTGACGATACGTGCGGTCTCGATGACTTCTTTGACAGAGAAGCCGCTGCCGTTGCCTAAGTTGAAGCGATCGCTCTTCCCACCTTGGAGCAAATATTCCAGCCCTAGGAGATGAGCCGCCGCCAAATCCATCACGTGAATATAATCCCGAACGCAGGTGCCATCCGGCGTGTCGTAGTCGGCTCCTAAAATTGAGACAGACTCTTGCTGACCTAGGGCCGTGAAGAGGACCAGCGGGATTAAGTGCGTTTCAGGCTGATGGTCTTCGCCTAAGCGACCTTGGGGATCGGCTCCGGCGGCGTTGAAGTAGCGGAAGGCCACCGATCGAATCCCATAGGCCGGATCAAAGTCGGCCAAAATCCGCTCGACCATCAGCTTGGTCGCTCCGTAGGGATTGATTGGGTTTTGGGGATGGTCTTCGGGAATCGGGACGATCGTCGGGACGCCGTAAGTAGCGCAAGTGGAGGAGAAGACAAAGTTCTTTATTCCTGCGTGGTTCATGGCTTCGAGCAGCGTTAGAGTTCCAACGACGTTGTTGCGATAGTACTTGTCTGGTGCAGTTACGGATTCACCGACGTAGGCATAGGCTGCAAAGTGCATCACGGCATCGAACTGATGGATCTCGAACAACCGATCGAGGAAGGCGCGATCGTTGGTATCGCCCACAACAAGTTCGACCTTGAGGACAGATTCTACGAGATCCGAATGGCCATAGACGAGGTTGTCGAGCACCACCACGTCGTAGCCCGCGTCTTTGAGAGCCAATACAGTGTGGGATCCGATGTAACCTGCTCCGCCTGTGACGAGAATTTTTGCTTTTTGCATGTGGTTTTGACTCCCATTTGCTGAATAGTCTTTGCTGGATGGTCCTTGAGTCCTTAATTCATAGCACCCCTTTTAAGAACTCCTTGGGGTAGAGAATTTCTTGTGTTCAAGTCTTCATGTTCGAGGCGCTGCGATCGAAATTAATTTGTGATAAACATTTATCAATCCTGCACATTGACCGGGCAGGCTCGAACAGGTGCTGTGTCAGAAAACTTCTGCAAGTGTAAATTTTTTGAGTACAATCCAGTCTCCGGATTATGTCGTCACAGCTGAAACGGCTAAATCAAGGGTGTGTCTTACCGGAAAATGGCACAGGTCTAAAACGAGGTTTTCACAGCAACTGAAGGGAATGGCCGAATGGTTTTATTGGTTACTGACGTTTTTTTATTATTGACTCAAGTTCTCCTCTGGGTTTTAGTGGGGCTTGCAGCTCGATTTGTGTTGTTTAAAGCTTTACCGAGAGTTTTCCTAGGTGGTCTTGTTATAGCGCTTCTAGTTGCTGTGACGGCACTGACCTTTTTTAAGGGTGCGCCAGAAACGGGCTTATTGGGCGATGTTTGGCAAATCCTATCGGTGATTCTCAATCCTTTTGGACTGGTTATTATTTTGCTTTGCGTCGTATGGCGTGATGTGGAAAGTGGGGGCAAGTTCAACAAGGTGGTGTTGCGCATTGGGGTGGCGTCGCTACTTATTTTCAGTTTGCCGATCGTCTCTAACTTCCTAGCCCAGCGAACGGAAATGGAAGCGGTGCAAATTATGCAAGAAGCCCCGCCGCTCAATAATGGTGCCCAGCGTGTCATTGTCTTAATGGGCCAAAATACGACGCGGTTAAAACTGCGTCCTCGAACCGAAGCTGCGCCTGCTGAAAAAAAGGTCGATCGAAATGGCATTTTGCCTCCCCCGGAGCCAATTTCGGAGAGTAAGTTCAGCATGTTGACGAATTTGCCGCTTCAATTGACGGAACAGGGCGATCGGATTTTAGAAGCGGCTCAGCTTTTTAATTCAGAAAGGGGTAATAATCCAGTGCTGATTATTAGTGCTGGAAGACGGATCGATCGGGTGGAGAAAAAAGACGAGAAAAAGGAAAATATCTCCGAGGCGGCGGATATTAGCAGGCTGCTTCAGTCACAGTTTGGAATTCCGGGAACGGCGATTATCCAAGATGATGACAGTCGGACGGTGATCGAGGCGGCGCAAAATGTTCGTAAGATTTTGGAGACCCGTAATATTCGTTACGGCAACCAAATTATGGTGGTGACGTCGGCCATTGAAGCTAGCCGGACAGCACTGACGTTTGCGCGGGAAATTGCGCCTGATGGTCAAGGGGTGACGATTATTTCGCGCCCGACGGACTTCTACACCATTCCGCCAGCGGCGTCCCTTGCAAACCGGGCTAAGAATGCGGATTTGATCGAACGAAATTTCATGGTGTCGGATTTGATGCCGAATGTGGATTCGTTGCAGTTAAGTACGAAGGTCATTAGTGAGGCGATGACGTCGCTATACTACTTCCTGCGTGGCTGGATTCGTCCGTTGAGAGCGGGTTAACCCGTCAGGCTATGTTCTTGTCAAAAGCGATCGATTGCTCTTCTATAAGGAATCGATCGCTTTTTTGTTTAAGCTTTAGGCCGTTATCCGAGCCGATTGAGAGTAATTCTGGCCGCTTCGGAGACGTTGGAATGCGGGTCTTTGGCTAGATATCGCAGGGCCGATCGACTTTTTTCGCAGTCTAGGTTTCCTAAGGCTTCGGCTAGGCGTTGACGAACGAGCCAGTCCTCGGAGGTGATGAAGTTCAATATTTTATCAACAGCATCCATGGCTCCAATTTCACCTAGGGCGGCGATCGCGGCTTGTTGGATAACGACTTCTTTGCTGTCTAAAGCTTGAATCAGCGTATTTTTAGCCCGTGGGTCTTTTAGGTTTCCGAGCGACACGGCGGCACTAAACCGAACCAGCCAATCGGCATCGTCATAAAATGCGCGCGTCAAGGGTTCAAGTGCTCGAATATCTTCAAGGTAGCCCAGTGCTCCAGCGGCATCGGCTCGAACCCCATAGTCGGGTTCGTTTCGGAGTAAATCCAGCAAAATATCCAGGGTTTCATCGGTCTTCTTCATGCCTAATGCAAAAATCGCCATCGATCGCACCTGCTGATTAGCATCCTGTAATCCCTTCTTGATGATAGGTAAGGCCAAATCTGCATCTACATCCCGAAGCGATGCCAGCGCCAATTTTCGGTCCTTAAGTTCGGGGCTGTCCATCTGACGCAGGAGACTGTCTAGGTTCGATGACATAAGGTGAGGAGTCCTATGAGATTTCGCGTTGCACTTTGGCGAGAAATTCGGGATAGTTATCGAGATCTTCGGGTGAGTCGAGGGCGGGGCAGATGACCCAGTTGGGTTCGTGAGCGATGCGCTGGATGTAGGCGCTCATGGCGGCGGAGTCGGTTCGATGCTCTAGGAGATAGCTTTTGAGCGAAGAACGATTCATGGATTCAAATTCAGGCGTCATTTTTGAAATCTCCATTGACCATCGGGATAAATCAGTATTTCGGTTTCATCACCTGCCAAGATAAAAATCGATCGGGATTTCTCATCAAAGCAGACGATCGAGAGCGATCGATACATCAACGTTAGTCGTTGACACAGATCAAAGCAAGTTTTTAGCTGTGCGACGGTAGGAATTTTAATACTCCCTGACATTTAAGGTTGAACTCTAAACTAGTCTACCCGGTCCGGAAAAGTGTGAGACAGATTTTGGGATGACGGCTTTTGGGATGACGGTGGCGATCGAAAAGCCTAGGAAGAAGGTCGATCGTTTTTAAGCCTTCAGATCCATATCTATTTGCAAGTCAGTCTAGTTCCTACTTTTGGCATCTTAGGCAGACTAGCGAAATTCTTTGTCCTGGGATATGCTGATTTTGTCGGTATAAAATCCAAATTTAGGTACTTAGGTAGATAATCTGTCGGTCTAAGATCCTAAAAGTCAGATTTGTGCGGAAAATATTCAGTCTAAGATCCGGTCTTGGGTACTTAAGCAGAAAGTTATCCATTTATATAATTGTTAGCCTGACAAGACAAGCAGGGTTTTAAGAAATTTATTGAGTCTTTGTACATTTGTCATGGAGGATCTAAAGTACCCTTGTACACAAGTTTGAAATACAAAACTATGAAAGCATCGTCTCAACTCGAAACTACTACGTCGTCACAGGTTATTGAATCGCCTCCACCCCAAATGATCATGATGCAGATGATCATGGGCTACTGGGTGTCGCAATCTATTTACGCAGCGGCCAAACTTGAAATTGCTGATCATTTAGCTAATGGCGAAAAGAGTTACCAAGAACTGGCAATGGCAACCAGCACAAATGAGCAGTCTCTCTATCGCGTGTTGCGGGCACTGGCCAGTGTAGGAATCTTTGCCGAAACGTCAGTGGGGAAATTTGCCATGACACCATTGTCAGCTTTCCTCCAGAGTGATACTCCCAGTTCATTGCAAGATTTGTCGATCATGATGGGCGATCGCGAGCACTATGGCAGTTGGGGCAACATTTTGCATACCGTCAAGACTGGCGACAGCGGATTTGAACAACTCTTTGGCATGAATGTGTTTGAATATTATGCTCAGAATCCTGAACCCGCTGACATTTTTGATCGGGCAATGACTAGTTTTTCTAGCATTGAAAATGCAGCCGTGAGTTCGGATTATGACTTTTCATCTATTCGTACTCTGGTGGATGTGGCAGGCGGTCATGGTAGTCTGCTGACTTCTATCCTGCAAGCCAATCCCAGTATGAGTGGGATTTTGTTTGACGTTCCAGATGTGATTGAGCGGGCAAAGGCTCACATGGCAACCAGTGGAGTGAGCGATCGCTGTCAGTTGGTGAGCGGCAGCTTTTTTGAATCCGTTCCTGGTGGAGCTGACGCGTATATTCTCAAACATATTATTCATGACTGGGACGATGAACGGGCAGTAGCCATTCTAAAACAATGCCATCGGGCAATGGCAGACAACGGCAGAGTTCTGGTTGTGGAGCAAGTAATTCCTCCTGGCAACGATCCCTTTATAGGAAAGTTTCTGGATGTCAATATGTTAGTGATGTGTCCTGGTGGCAAGGAACGCACATCTGAGGAATTCCGTATTCTATTTGCTAAATCTGGATTTAACATGACCAAAATTGTACCCACCCAAGGCATTGTCAGCGTTGTCGAAGGTATACGGATGTAACCAGTTTCGCAGTCTAACAATGCCCATGCACGCCGACCGCTGAGAGGTTATCGATGGGAGTACAAGGTAGTCGCGGGTGATGGGCAACGTTAGCTTGCTCTAAAATAGTTCTTTTTACGCCATTGCTGGGGTCAAGCCATATGCCAAGTCATTTCTTGACCTGCCCGCAAGGGCACAAGTGCCGATTCCGTAAATGGAATTTCATCGGGAACACGCCAAGTCGTTTTGGTCAACGTAATGTGTTCAGTATTGCGTGGAAGTTGATAGAAATCTGGACCATAGAAGCTGGCGAAAGCTTCAAGTTTATCGAGGGCATCGACACTCTCAAACGCTTCTGCATACAGCTCCATCGCATGCAGAGCCGAATAGCAGCCTGCACAACCACAAGAACTTTCTTTGCTATCCCGAGGATGGGGGGCGCTATCAGTGCCTAGAAAAAACTTAGGACTACCGGAGGTTGCTGCTCGCAAAAGGGCTGATCGATGCTCCTCTCGTTTCAAAATGGGCAGGCAGTAAAAATGGGGGGAAATGCCACCCTGGAACAGGCTATTGCGGTTGAATAGCAAATGCTGTGGCGTGATGGTTGCCGCAATGTTATTTGCAGATAGAACATACTGCACCGCGTCTGAGGTTGTAATGTGCTCAAGGACTACGCGCAGGTTAGGAAATCGTTGCTTGAGAGGGATCAAATGTCGCTCGATAAACACCTTCTCGCGATCGAACATATCAACATTGTGATCGGTCACTTCGCCGTGCAGAAGTAAAGGTAGGTCTACCTGCTGCATTGCTTCAAAGACGCGATCGCACTTGCGAATGTCCGTCACCCCAAGATCTGAATTGGTCGTTGCCCCGGCTGGATAGTACTTGACCGCTTTAACAAACTGAGAGGCTTTCGCCGCGATGATTTCTTCGGGGCTGGTGTTGTCGGTGAGGTAGAGCGTCATCAGTGGCTCGAATTGTTGACCCTCTGGAACTGCTGCAAGAATGCGATCGCGGTAGGCTACTGCATCAGTGACCGAACGTACTGGAGGCTTTAAATTTGGCATAATAATCGCGCGGGCAAACTGGCGCACCGTATGCGGCAGAACCGCTTTCAATGCCGCGCCGTCGCGTAGATGGAGATGCCAGTCATCAGGTCGGGTAATCGTGAGCTTTTGCATGCTTCAATTATAAAACCACTAGTGCTTTAGAAAGACACACGCTAACAACATCCAGCATCAGGTCGTACGCGATCTGGGCGGAGCCGTGCTTGTTGATGAGCACGTTGGTCACCGTTTCACCATTGAGCATGGCTTGATTCAAGCGATGGAAGTCTGTCCACTTCCATCGTCTGACCTCGGTGCCTAGCCCTACGCGGTTGTCATAACTATTACAATTGCTAGTGATGTTGCTTTTGTTTCAACAGATGTGACTTTAGAATCTATCTTCTTTTTTAACAAGCATCGTCACCCGATCGCCTATGGCCTGCGCTACTCCTCGACTTTGCTCTGGCTTTCGGCGGGTGAGCTTGGTCATCAGATAGACCATGAACTCAGCGATCAAATCAAGTATTCCACTTGCTGAAAATTACAGGAAGAAATTGAAGTTCATCTCTCGATCGCGTCAGGATAACCTGACGACCTCTGAAAATCCCACAGCAATCCACTCCCAACCATGCAAATCAGATGGACAAAACACGCCGAGGAGCGACAACAACAATGGCAGCAAAAACTGGACATCACCCGCGAAGAAATCGAAGCCATCCTAACCAACCCCCAACAAATCATCACCGAAGATAATGCCCTCATTGCTCAATCCATCCGAGGCAACGGTCTCCTAAGAATCGTCTTCGCCGACTTCGGCGACACCCAAAAAATCATCACACTCTATTGGACCAACTAAATCAGCCGCTACTGGCAGGAGTAACGCTATGAAAGTCAAATACGATGCCGAATCCGACATTCTCATGTTCATCATGCTTGACCAGCCCCCCAGCGACGCCATTTCTGAACCCGGTGGCGTCATCGTCAGCTACAACGACAACAACGAACCCATCAGCATCGAATTTCTCAACGCCTCAAAACGGCAACTCTTTAATCCCGCAGAAATGAATCTGACAATTTCAACCTAAAATTTAGAGAAATAGTTTCAGACCGATCGCCCCAAAAAACAGATTTGCAAGTTTTACCGAAGCCCATCACATTTGATCAGTTCGTGGCTTGGTATCCAGACCGATCGGAATTTCGCTATGAGTTACGTCGAGGAGTCATAATCCACTTGCCAAAACCCAAAGGGAAACATTCGGTGTTGGCAGGTGACTTGGCAGCAGATTTGAATCTGGAAATTCGGCAGCGGAGTCTTCCCTATACGGTTCCGAAAGAATGCGTCATTAAAGTCTCGGATGACACAGGATATGAGCCGGATGTGATTGTCCTCTCCAAACTGGACGGTCGGATACTGTTATGAATGCTATTGCGATCGTTGAAGTGTTATCGACTTCGACTCAAGATTATGACCGAGGTGGAAAGTTTGTGGCATACCGATCGATGCCTGACTTCCAAGATTATGTCCTTGTAAACCAAACCAAAACCTATGTCGAACATTACCAAAAAACAGCGTCTAATCAATGGTTGCTTACAGTTCATACTGACGAAACCGATCGCATTAGCCTTAAGAGCTGTGGAATCACAATTGTCATTGCTGATTTGTATGAAGGCATAGATCTATAACAAAACAGCAGTATGGTTTGCCGAAGTGACCGAGCCGTTTCCTCGATCGGCGTAGTTGTAACCTCAACGCCTATCCAAAGCCTCCATCGGTCATGCGATGATAACAATAATTACCCGCTGGCCCCAGGCACCGAAATGACGCATCTTCGATCGACTTGGCAAAAATATTGGACCCGCGCAATCGCTTGGACGATCGCCCTAGTTCTCTTCACTACCGCCCCCGCCTTCGCCCGCCCGCCCGAAACTGCTACTTACAAACCCTGCGCAAACCCTTCCCCCTTTGGCATTGGTACCTGCTACATGGGACGCGAAATCGCCCAAGTCATCGGTAGCTCTGGCTCCGGCTGGCTCGACAGGTCCACCCGCGAACTGGAAGAACGACCTACAAAAGCGATCGATGCTCTCAGATTCAAATCCACGGATGTAGTGGCGGATATTGGCGCTGGAACCGGATACTTCAGTCTACGCATTGCACCCAAGGTCGCTAAAGTCTACGCAGTGGATTTGCAACCTGAGATGCTGGACGTCTTACGATCGCACCAAGCAGACCAAAAAATAACTACCATTGAGACACTTCAGGGCCAACTCGATCGGGTCAATCTGCCTGAAAATAGCCTCGACTACGCCATTATGGTCGATGCTTATCACGAATTTTCACAGCCCAGAGAGATGATGCAGTCTATCTTTTCTGCTCTGAAACCCGGTGGAAAGGCCGTATTGGTAGAGTACAAAGGCGAAAATCCTTTGATTCCCATTAAGCCACTCCATAAGATGACTCAGACTCAAGCTCGGGGTGAACTCTCTGCGATCGGCTTTGAATGGGTAGAGAACAAACGTGTCTTACCACAACAGCATGTGTTGGTCTTTCGCAAACCGATGACCTAACCCGCCACAATTCCAAGTTTCAGCCTCATGGTCTTCTATCTTGCTAAACGATGAACGAATCTACGGTATTTTAGTTGTCATAGTGTTTGAGTTTGGAATTGCCGGGTACGTTCTACATACTAAATTGATGGTAAGTACGGTAATTAATAGTGATGGCTAGTGAAGAAAAGAATCGACGTATGGATCTTCGCCGAGAGCTTGGGAATCGCAAAGTGAAGTCGGATTCAGCATCTTCACTCTCCCCAGCCCCTCTCTATTTAACAGCTCATACGTGCTTCAATTGCCGAAAAAGCTTTAAATTGAGGGATGAAAAAAAGTCATATTTGTCCAGAATATGGTGATCTTATCTATATTAGTGGGAAGACTTTCAAAACACCCAGAAGCCTATGTTAGACGAATGATTACTCGGTCTAACATGGGCCTAAAAATAGAGGCTAATCCCAATCTCGGCTATTCCGGTTCACCAAACACGTCATTGAACACCTTCGAGACTTTGCTGCCAGAGTCGATCGATTCCATGGGATCTTTCCGCAAGCGATGACGCAAACACAGCGTTGCAACTCGGCGGATGTCGTCTACAGTCACTTCGGTTCGTTCTTCGTAGGCTGAAAGTGCCTTGGCCGCGCGGTTCGTTACAATGTCCCCACGTAATCCATCCACATCAAGCTCTGAACACACCTGGGAGATTTTCACTCGCAAATCGTGGTCGATTTTGATGCCTTTGAGTCGTTCTTGCGCAGCGACAATTTTGGCTTGCAGTCCATCTTGCTCGGGTTGAAACTGGACCAAAAAAGCATGTGAATTGGCATCAAATTCAGTGCGTTGCTCCACAATTTGGACGCGCATTTCAGGATCTTTGACCGTGCGAATTTCGGCGTGCATCCCAAAACGATCGAGCAGTTGAGGCCGCAATTCACCTTCTTCTGGGTTCCCCGATCCAACCAAGACAAACCGTGCGGGGTGCCGAATGGAAATCCCTTCGCGCTCCACGGTATTCCAACCGGACGCAGCCGAATCGAGCAACACGTCTACTAGATGATCGTCCAGCAGATTCACTTCATCGACGTACAGAATCCCGCGATTGGCCTTAGCCAGCAACCCCGGTTCAAAGGCTTTAATCCCCTCAGAAAGCGCTTTTTCAATATCGATCGTGCCACAAACGCGATCTTCAGTTGCGCCGAGGGGAAGGTCCACCATTTGGATTTTTTTCTTGGCGATCGGCACGGATTTACCTTGCTCTAACAAAAGCCGCACGTCGTCACCCATAATCTCAGGGTCGCTGGGATGACTGTTATAGGGATCGCCATCGACCACCTCAATTTCGGGCAGAAGATCCGCGAGGGCACGAATCGTGGTGGATTTCCCGGTTCCCCGATCGCCCATAATCATCACTCCGCCAATTTTCGGATCGATAATGTTAAGGATAAGTGCGAGCTTCATTTCTTCCTGACCTACGATCGCGGTGAAGGGAAAAATGGCACGGCGGCGCAGTTGGGTTGGGGCTTCAGGAGTCATGACCACAGCAGTTTTTGATTTTAGGGATGGACAGAGCGATCGCTTTGGTCAATCGCGCTCTTTATTATCCCATACCGATCGCTTCCTACTTAAGTAAGATCTGAGCTTGCATTAGACTACCGCTGTACGAGTTATGGACTACCCTCGTTAAGATGAGCATTTGTACTATGTCAAGACAATGATTTCTTTCCCCCCTTTTTTCTCCAATAAGCGTTTTAGAGTCACTAACGCAGCCCCATCCTGCCCTGTAAGTGCGAATTGAGCCGGATTCATCTGAATAAATGGACTCCATAATGCTGCGGGCAGCGCAATCATCATGCCTCGAAACGTTCCCTAGACTTCTTCTACCGAGTAGTAATCGGATAGTCCTGCCTCAATTTTGTCGATGCCATGTACAACCTTTAACGCCGCTTTCAACGTCGATAAGATATTGAACGAGACCAGCGCCATGCAAAACACGAATAATGCTGCTCTCGGATAGCCTAATGTTTTGATTTCACAATGAAAGCTGTTTCTAGGGTCTTTCTACAATAAATGGTAGAAATCGTTGACTTCTAAACGAGGTCAATATCAGCACATATGCTCGCCTTAACATTTGACCCAGCGATTGAAACATCCATCAAGAAGAATTACAAAAACAATCGGAGTCATGGGCAGTGACGTTTGGCTTGATCGATGAAGATCTAACAGTAGTCGATTGTTGGAAATCAACCAATGCCAACGATCGGGTTGCCCTCATCGCAACACAACCCCTTACCGACAACAAAGCCTGAACCCAGATTAGCCGTGGCAAGCTCCTAATATTTCACTACGGAATTTTAGTTTGCAATCCTAAAATTTTGAATAATTTAGAACACCTATATTTAATCTACGGTATTCCGGTCGGGATTAAGGAGATTTATTGTTGCTTTTTTGGTCTGACCTTAGTAGGATGGTTAGCACAGTAAATGTGATATCCCGATCAACCTACCATAGATTAAAACTTGCCAGGAGTATTTCGCATGAGTTTACATCAGTCCGTCAGGCGTTTGAGCGTTTTTTTACCCAGTCGATCGTTCAGTGCAAATCGGCGATCACTGGCATTGGGATTAATTAGCCTAGTCTTAACTCTCTCGATCGCTGCCTGTGGTGGAAATACAAGTAGTCCGTCCGGCGGTACTAGCAGCAGTTCTAGTAGTAAAGATATCGAACTTACCCTAGTTGGCTATGCTGTGCCCAAAGCGGCTCATGATGCGGTCATTCCTAAGTTTGTTGAGCAGTGGAAGAAGGATCACGGAGGCCAGAAGATTACCTTCAAGCAAAGCTATGGGGGTTCCGGCACCCAAACTCGTGCCGTAATTGATGGATTAGAGGCCGATGTCGTTCATTTGGCGGTCGGGGCCGATATGAATAAACTCGTCAAGGCGGGGTTGATTAAAGAGGATTGGACAACGCGCACCCCAAATAACGGCATTGTGGGTGAAACCGTCGCAGCAATTATTACCCGTGAAGGCAATCCCAAAGGCATCAAAACCTTTGCTGACTTAGGGCGGGATGGTATAAAGTGGGTTACGGCAAACCCCAAAACCTCCGGGGGTGCCCGCTGGAACTACTACGCCCTGTGGAATTATGCTAAGAAAACGGGCGGTGATGACGCAAAGGCAAACGAATTTGTTACTAAGGCATTTAAAAATGTCGTAGTCCTAGCCAAAGATGGCAGAGAATCAACCGATGCCTTTGCTAAGCAAGGTCAAGGGGATGCGCTAGTGAACTACGAAAACGAAGTGATTTTGGCCAAGCAAAAGGGGGAGAAACTTGACTTTGTAGTTCCAGAAATCAATATTTCGATCGATACGCCAGTGGCAGTGGTCGATAAGAATGTGGAGAAACACGGCAATAAGGAAGCAGCCGAAGCGTTCGTTAAGTTCTTGTTCACACCAGAAGCACAGCGTGAGTTTGCCAAAGTGGGTTTCCGTCCCCTAGGTGATGTCGCCAAAGAGCCAGAGATTGCCAAACAATTTTCCCCTGTAAAACAGCTTGCAAAAATAAGTGAGTATGGTGGCTGGAAAGATGCCCAGAAAGTCTTTGAGGAGGGTGGGTCATTTGATAAAATTGAGGCGGCGATCGGCCAAAAATAGTTTTTTCTAGCTTGAGTTGCCTACTTGATAATATTCAATGTAGGCAGCTTTTTGCTCAAATAGACTTTTCACGGATTGTTCACCTGACGTACTAGTAAATTCCCATGACTCCTTCTTCGGCTCCACGGACAGTTCCCATTTGGCAACAATTCTGGCAATGGATTAGCGGTCTTTCTTGGCCTTGGCGAATTACGATCGGCTATCTTAGCTTTATGCTAATTTTGCCCGTATCTGCAATGTTTCTCAAAGCAGCGAAGGAAAACCCAGCAGACTTTTGGCGGATTGCCACGAGTCCGATCGCCCTATCAGCATACGATGTTACGTTTACAACTGCCTTAATAGCGGCACTCTTGAATGGTCTATTTGGTACATTAATTGCTTGGACATTAGTGCGGTATGACTTTCCCCTCAAGCGCATCGTCGAAGCCTCCGTAGACTTACCCTTTGCTTTGCCTACCTCGGTCGCTGGCTTAACCCTAGCAACCGTATACAGCGACAATGGCTGGATCGGATCGCTGTTCGCGCCATTTGGAATCAAATTGGCGTTTACTCGATTTGGCGTAGGAATTGCAATGGTTTTTATTTCCTTGCCCTTTGTTGTGCGTACGGTACAGCCCGTTTTGCAGGAGTTGGAAACCGAAATTGAAGAAGCCGCTTGGTGTTTGGGTGCATCACCATGGCAAACCTTCTGGCATGTGATTTTACCGCCGTTGCTTCCGTCGATTTTGACGGGCGTCGCTCTTGGATTTTCCCGTGCCGTTGGGGAATATGGTTCAACGGTGGTCATCGCTTCTAATACGCCCTTTAAAGATTTAATTGCCCCCGTGTTGATTTTCCAACGATTAGAACAATATGACTATTCGGGCGCAACGGTCATTGGCGTTGTTTTGTTGCTAATTTCGCTCACCATTTTGCTGGCAATTAATCTTTTACAAGCTTGGGGGCGACGTTACAGCTAGTTTTAGTAAGGAATTGGGCCAATTATCTGGAAGCACTAGGAAATTAAACATCACATGGAAACTAATCTTAAACGTCCACTCACAACAGAACGCCCCTCAGGTCTAAAACGATCGGCGCGAAAGAGTTGGGTCCCTACTTTATTCATCGGCATCACAGTTGTTTACATTAGCCTGGTTTTGTATATCCCGACGGTAAATGTATTTAGTCAAGCCTTCAGCAAAGGGGTTGGGCCATTTTTTGCAAACTTAACCACTCCCGCATTTTTGAATGCAGCTAAGCTCACTATTCTGCTTGCACTAATTGCTGTGCCTTTGAATACCGTGTTTGGTTTGTGTGCGGCTTGGGCGATCGCCCGCAACAAGTTTCCGGGGCGAGCATTTTTGCTAAGTATACTTGACTTGCCTTTTTCGATTTCACCTGTTGTGGCGGGGTTGATGTTAGTCCTGCTCTATGGGCGAAATGGCTGGTTCGGGGGATTACTTGAATGGGCCAATATCAAAATCATTTTTGCTTTTCCCGGTATGGTGCTGGCGACAATTTTTGTGAGTATGCCCTTTATTGCCCGTGAAGTGATTCCTGTACTGGAAGAAGCAGGAGCCGATCAGGAAGAAGCGGCAAAAACGCTGGGAGCAAATGATTGGCAAATCTTTTGGAGAGTCACTTTACCGAATATTCGTTGGGGCTTGCTCTACGGCTTAATTTTGACGAATGCTCGTGCCATGGGTGAGTTTGGGGCAGTATCTGTCGTTTCCGGTAATATTAGTGAGCAGACTCAAAGCCTACCCTTATTTGTGGAAGATGCTTACAAGCAGTATGCAACCGAGTCAGCTTATTCTGCGGCTGTGCTGCTAGCACTTCTAGCTGTTGTAACATTAGTGTTAAAAGAAATTCTCGAACGCAAAACCAAAATCAAGGATATCTAATCACAGATTCCGCGAGTTGAGGGAGTTTCCCGACGGTGTAAGAACCGTAGCAGAAGACGATCGATTACAATACATTTAAAACTAACCCGCACGGAGTAACACCCTATGTCGGTCCTAGAGTATCCCCTCACCTTCAACTTAGACGATCGCCCCTGTCAATTGTCGTTCAGGTCCCGGTACTAGTAATAGTATTGTGTATTCCTTTACTTCAAACGGAGGTGAACAACTAAATGCGAGATCTCTAATGAGTACAGGAATGGGCAATGGAATTGTTTTAGATGGAAATGGTAAACCTTGGTTGAAAGTACAGAACACCAATAGCCCAACCACTCAATGCTACGTCCGTGCAAGTACAAACTTTATTCAACCCGTCCGGCTTGGATTTTAGCCCCGATCGAAACAGATCTATGAAAGCTAGACCATCATTTCAGTGAGTTTCAAGGTCTTTGGAGTGATTCAGAGGTTTTTAGGTGAATCAAAATTAGGAACCCTCGCGATCGATCGTTGAAATCCTTGCTATGATTTGGGTGTGGCTTCTAGGTCGCGTACTTCTTCGGAAGTGAAACTCATAGAAATTTATTGCGATCGGTATGCTTTATACACCACCTTGGCATCTTACTAATGGGTTACTAATGACCCTCCATACCGCTTTGCGGGTGAGTCGAAAATGGGAGAATTTCACCGTTGAGCCTGAACCCATTTATCAAGAGCATATTTTTACAGGTGCGAATGGTGTGCCTATTTTTGGTAAATATGCAATTCCCAAAAATGCCACAGGAACCATTGTCGGAACCTACGGAATTACAGGGGATTTAGATAATCAATGGTTTCTCAAAATTCTAGGACGTAAGGCGATCGCAAAAGGATACGCCATCGTTTTATTTGATTGGCGGGCACATGGTAAAACGGCTGAACTTTCACCCGCGCTGACCTCCGATGGACTGTACGAAGGCGAAGATTTTATTCGGATCGCCAACACTGCTAAACAATTGGGATGTCCAGCACCTTTTTGGTTAATGGGCTATTCCCTCGGTGGGCAATTAGCTTTGTGGGGAATAAAAGCAGGAGAATCGATCGCGGATTGGGGAAGCGATTTAGAAATTACATCTGCTGATATTGCAGGTGGGGCAGTCATTTGTCCTAGTGTTGACTCCAATCGATCGCTTACTTATTTAGTCAAAGATGACCTAGGTAAATTTCTCGAGAAGGCGATCGCTCGTGAATTAAAGAAGCTAGGACGCGACCTAGCAAAGATGCATCCTGAAGCGATCGATCGCGATGCTGTGGGACGAGCTAACAGCATTTGGGGATTTGATCACGAATTAACAATTGAAAAATTAGGCTTTAGCTCTGTACACGAGTATTACGAAGCAAGTTGTCCGCTCTATTTCATGCCGCGTTTGCAAAAGCCAACGTTTGTTCTTTATGCGGCGGACGATCCGATGTTTGATCCAGCTATTATTCCAGACCTAGAAAAAATTGCTCAAGACAATCCTGCAATAAAACTAATGGTGACCCAATATGGTGGTCATGTTGGTTATATCAGTAGTAAAACGTGCCAGCACTACTATGGCGATCGCGATCGATGGTGGGCATGGAATCGCATTTTTGAATGGATAGAATCCCTAGCCTAAAACCAAAGCCAGCTATCCCCACTCTGACGAGGTGACAAGTTGGGAAGAAATAGAACGCTCAAAATTGATTCTTACGCGATCGAATTTCGCTGTACGTCTCCACATCAGTAGAGGTTCCTAATCGCGATCGAATAGCTGCAATATCCCATCGTAAAAACGGATTTGTTAAGGTCTCAAAACCGATCGTACTCGGGATCGTGGACTGATCCTGCGATCGCAGCGCCGTCACCTCCTGGATTCGGGTATGCAGCGCTAGATTCTCCGGTTCGATCGTCAGCGCAAACTTGAGATTTTCAAGCGTGTACTCGTGGGCGCACCAAATCTTCGTATCCGGCGGGAGCCGTCGAAGTTTCGCGAGGGACTGCTGCATCATCGCAGGGGTGCCATCCTTAATTCGGCCCGATCCCGCCGAAAACAACACATCCCCACAAAACAAATCCGCCGTCTCCGGAAAGTAGTACGCCAGATGTCCAAGCCGATGACCGGGCACCGACAGAACCTCCCCGACCGCCGACCCCACCATTACCCGATCGCCCTCCTGAAGAAACACCGTCTGCCCTGGAATCTTCCCGCGATCGATTTCGCTGCCATACACCGGAATTCCTGGAAATTCCCGCAACAAATCCCGATTCGCCCCAACATGATCTCCATCGAAGTGCGTATTTAAAATCATCGATAGCTTCAGATCATACGATCGGAGAAACTCCAGCACCGGAAACGGCTCTCCCGCATCCACCACCGCCACCGATCGGGCAATCCAGTCTACCAAAACAAAAATATAATTATCTGAAAGTGCGGGCAGACAGTAGACTTGCAGTACATTTCGGACAGAGTTTAGAGAGGAATGGGTCATAATTTTCATCCTAACAACTATTTTTTATTATTACTGGGCATTTTAGGCTATGGGACGTTTTCAAGACCGAAATCGACTATCGATTTCCCAACAATTAGAACGCATTCAGCGATCGCGAATCATCCCTCGCGATACCTATGTGCAAATCACCAGCGCTATTCTTTCTGGGCAGACCCTCAGCGTTGAAGAACGTCAACGCATTATCAAAGTGCTGGACGACATCAAACTCGATCGGATCCGCATCGAAGCCCCTTAAAGCCCCTGTTAAACCCCGTGCCTAACGCCCTTAAAATCTCTCTCCTCGTCAGCGACCTCTCCAGCGGCGGCACCGTCCGGGCCTACCTCCTCGGGCTAGTCCTGAAGCAAATGGGACACGACATTGAGGTGGTGGGATTTCAATTTAGGACGGCGCTGTACGCAGAGCCACCGGGCGGCATTGTAGTGCGATCGCTTCCCGGACGTCGGCTTCCGGGATTGCTCTGGGATGTGCCTAAACTCATGGCCTTGATCACAGGCGATATTATCTACGCCGTCAAACCCAAACCGACCAGCTTCGGCATCGGACTGTTGCGCCGCTGGCAAACGCGCAAACCGCTGTTGCTCGACATGGATGATTGGGAGATGAGCTGGTGCGGCGGCGACGATTGGCAATATGCCCCGGTGAGCCTCAAGCAGCGATACCGGGACCTCTTCAAGTCTGACGGACAGTTGCGCGACATCGATCATCCGCTATATGTGAAATGGTTAGAACGATGGGTTTCATCGGTGAATGCGCTTACGGTGGACACGAATTTTTTACAGAAACGATTTGGTGGCGTGTACGTGCCCAATGGAAAAGAAACAACGCTATTTGATCCCAGTTTCTATAATCCCGACGACATCCGATCGCGCCTTGGGCTATCGCAATATCGCATCCTCATGTTTCCCGGCGCACCCCGTCCGCACAAAGGCGTCGAAGATGTATTGGATGCCTTAGAACTTTTGAATCAAGACGACTTACGGCTTGTGATCATTGGCGGAAGTCCGTACGATGACTACGACGATCGCCTTAAGCAACGCTACGGGAAATGGCTCATCCAACTCCCCCGGTCACCCGTGGAGAAAATGCCAGAACTCGTCTCCGCCGCGCACATCATCGTCGTTCCGCAGCGAAATTCACTCACGGCGATCGCCCAGTTTCCCCTGAAACTCAGCGACGGCATGGCCATGGCCAAACCCATTTTGTCCACCACCGTCGGCGACATTCCAGAGATTCTCGGCGGCACAGGCTACCTCGTCGAACCGCAGCAGCCGCAGCAGATAGCCGACATGATCGAAAAGATTTTCAGCCATTGGGAATTAGCCCAGCAAAAAGGTCAACAAGCCCGCGATCGGTGTCTAGAACATTATGGAACTGCCGCGATGTCAAAAATTTTGTATGGTGTATTAACCCAAATCCCCCAAATCCCATGCTCCCCCAAACCCGATCGATCGCCCAAAACCACAATCCCCCCATCAACCTCTTCAGCGTCACCTACACCGGAGACGGCTTCCAAATCGGCGATCAAATGATCCCCACCCCAATCGCCCTTCGCCGCGCCATCAAAGACCAACTCCAATCCGGAATGCGCTTCGAGTTTGGCATCCCAGCGACCGCCATCCGCATCGAAACTGCCCTGCCCCACGTCCGAGGTACCGTCACCCACATCGAAGCATCACCCGACGGCACAACCCTACAAGTCAACGTTCCAGCCACAGGTGGAACCGTCGCACTAACCATCACGATCGCAACATTGGACCCTGTTCTCCCGATCGATTCAATTGTGCCATTAGCCTTTGATTTGAAACAGATGCTGTTATTTGACGGCAGCGGCGATCGCATTTACCCCCCGATCGCGCTGACGGAAATAGCTTAAGAATAAGCACGATATACTAGCAACAGGTGATCCAGTCCTAACTTTATGGTCTAAATCTTATGGTCCAAACCCCGCTCAAACCGTTAACCCTTGATGCATTTCTGGCCATGCCTGAGACCAAACCTGCCAGCGAATTCGTTGACAATCAAATCACCCAGAAACCCATGCCCCAAGGAAAACACAGTACGGTTCAAGGGGATTTAGGTTCAGCGGTAAATGCGGTTTTCAAACTCAAACGGATTGCCCGAGCTTATCCAGAATTGCGCTGTACGTTTGGTGAGCGTTCCATCGTACCCGATTTGGCAATATTCAAATGGGAACGCATTCCACGGGATCCGGATGGGAGTGTTGCAAACGCCTTTAAGCTAGCACCGGACTGGACTGTTGAAATCCTATCGCCGGACCAAAGCCAAACAAAAGTGGTTCGTAATATTTTGCATTGTCTTGAAAACGGGACTGAAATGGGCTGGTTGATTGATCCTGAAGAGCGATCGGTGTTTGTTTATTTTGCCGATCGCCCTGTTGCTATTTTTGAACAGCCGTTTGCGCAGATTCCAGTGCCAAAATTTGCTGAGGCATTTGAGTTGACGGTGGGGGAATTGTTTGGCTGGTTAGATGGTTAGTGACGGTTCTCACATCATATTTTCAAGATGTCCCCATTGTTCGCTAGGCTAAGGGCTACTCTTTTTTGCGCGTTCGCATTTCTCGTCATGGCAAAACAACGTCTCGATGTTCTCCTAGTCGATCGCGCCCTTTGTGAATCTCGTCCCCAAGCCTTGCGCTTGATTCAGGCTGGAGAAGTGCGCGTCAATCGACAAATGGTAGACAAGGCGGGTACGCAAGTTGATGTGACCGCAGACATTGAAGTGAAGTCTAAGGCGCGGTTTGTCTCACGGGGCGGGGAAAAATTGTGGAAGGCATTAGAACACTTCGGGATTGACGTCAGCGATCGCATTTGTCTCGACGGCGGGATTTCCACCGGGGGCTTTACGGATTGCCTATTGCAGTCAGGCGCAACGCGAGTCTACGGCGTCGATGTTGGCTACGGCCAAGTCGCCTGGAAACTTCAAAGCGACGATCGAGTCATCATTCGCGAACGGACGAATATCCGACATCTGACCCCCGAAGAACTCTACCCAGAAGGAGCCGTGCTGCCAGATTTAGGCGTAGTGGACGTATCGTTTATTTCGCTAGTGAAGGTGTTGGAGGCGATTTCCAAACTGGTGATTGGACCGAGAGAGATGGTTTTACTGGTGAAGCCGCAGTTTGAAGTGGGGCGCGATCGCATTGGCAAAAAAGGCGTGGTGCGCAATACCGACGACCAAGCCGAAACCATTGATGATGTGATTAACTGTGCCATTAAGCTGGGCTGGAGTTATCAAGGACTCACCTGGTCACCGATTACAGGTCCAGCCGGAAATATTGAGTTCTTACTGTGGCTCCGAGACGGCGAAGGTCAGGTGCCTCCGACCCGTGAAGAGCTGCGGGAGTTCACCCAGGAAGCGCGAGGGGCTGTCGTTGGAAAGGCTTCTAGTGCGACGATCGATGAAGCTACCCAAGGTTGACGCTAACACTTTAGATTCACTGAAATGGCAAAAAAGAAAAACGATCGTGCAGACCAAGACTCGCCGTGGAAGCGAATTTTACGGCTTTATTTTCGAGAGGCAGTAGAGTTTCTGTTCTCTCATATTTCTGACCAAATTGATTAGACTCGCCCCGTTGAATTTTTAGACAAAGAGTTCCAGCAGTTGACCCCTGATTCAGAACTTGGAAAACGGTTTGCGGATCAATTAGTTAGAGCTTACAAAAAGGGGGCGGATCAGTGATTTTATTGATTCACTTGGAAGTTCAAGCAGAGCCCGAAACTATCTTTCCGGAACGGATGTTTACCTATGTAATTCGGATTTTCGACTATTTCCATCAAGCTCCGATTAGTTTAGCAATTCTTTGCGATTCCGATCCCAATTGGCGACCCAATCAATTTAGTTTTGAGACTGCGGGAAGTTCGCTGGAGTTTAACTTCATAGCGGTCAAGTTATTAGATTATGAATCGCGCTGGGATGAACTCGAAGCGATTGATAATATCTTCGCTACAAGGTCAAATAAAATAAGGGTCTATCGACTAGAGTATGCCTCATGAAATTTTGAGCACTTCAGAATCCTTTACTGAAGCACTTCTTAGGAAGGTAAACTTATTTTTTGATAGTAAAATCGACAAAATTCCCACACAGACAGGCTTTCAGGTAAATTCTTTCAAAAGCTAGCATACTCTAATCGATAGACCCTAAAATAAGACGTTAATGTTCAACCATGAGTTCATATTTAAACCAGTTGAAGGCTCAGTACAATGCTCTCTTGCCGCCTTCGATCGAGGCAAGATACGCATTTGAGGCTTGGGTAAACGTTGAATAGACCTACGAGTCTAATGCGATCGAAGGAAATACCTTGATGCGCGGTCAAACAGGTATTTTGCTTGACAAAGGGTTTGCTAGTGGGAATAAGCCCTACTCACATCGTTCTGAAGCACTGGATCATCAAGATGCGGTGGATTTGGTTCTATTGATGTCCCGATTTCTTACCGATCGAAGACCGCTTTAATTTGTAGATGGAGCTGGGCAACGGTGCTATTGCGTTCGATTGCAGCGTAGTATTTTTGGGCGGTGGGCGTACCTATTGGGCTGGGCTGAAGGGTCTCGCGGGAGATCTGGAGGAGAGCGTTAGCTTTCTCTAAGGTGATTGGATCGCGGCGGGAGGCGATCGATTCGTCAATTTCGACAATCAGTTTTGAAAACGTGCGCAACCAGTCAAATTCTTCATCTTCTAAGGCAAGCTGCAAAAACTCGTTGGGCGTCGCGATTCGGCCATGACGCGCTTCGTAGAGATCCCGTTCGCCGTCAAGCAGTCGTTTGTGCAACGCCAACAGCACCGTCCGAATGGCTTTGAGCTGCTGGACTTTGGGGCTGAGCATGTTGTTTTTCAGATGTTCGGGTTGCATGGAGAAAGTTGAATACAGAGTGCAGAATATAGAAGGCCGAAAGTGAATTAGAACTGGAGTTCGGCGGCGAAACTTTGGATGCGTTTAAACTCAAAGGGACCTGCTATGGCTCCCCAAAGGCGTTCGTTGGTTTCAGGATCGCGCCCTCGATCGAGACTGACTAGCCTCGCACCGTCGTCCAAAATTTCAAATTCGTTATCGAGATAGCTGGTTTTGCCATTGCGATCGATCAGGCATTTCTTGCCTGGTTCGACAACGCCTTTGAACCCCGCACCTGTCCAGATCACGTCCATGCCGCAGCCACACATTTGGTTGAGTTGGTCGGGTCTAAGTTTTTTCAGCTTCGTCAAGTCTCGGGCTGCGCCTCGAAAGGGTTCTTCCGTGTGAATTCGGTAGTGAGGAATTTCGATTTTGTCGTCTTTGACCACAAACTTCAGCACCCGAATTCGGTAGGGCTGGTCTAGGGCATAATCATAGGCTTGCTCTAGGTACAGTGACGGAACCCCAAAAAACGACAGCGGCAACGGACGCATACAGACGCGAATGTGAGCAAAAAAAGGCGGGTTTTCAATCGCCTGTTCTGAGTTGCCAAATTCTCCGGCCATCCAAGTGACCAAGGTTTTGAGATCCGTTGCGTGAGTCATGGGCGTGGGGAGTAGTTGTATTAAAGATCACTTCAAGCCTTTGATTCGGAAAACTAGAAGCTGGGTTTTTTGGAGAGCGTTAAAATTATCGTCGCTAATCATAATCAGGCTTTGAGTGCCATCTGGCAAGCGAGGACCCAAGGTCATCCCCTCTAGATTATCAAGGGTTAGGTCTAGGATTTGCAAGTCGAGGAGCAATTCTTTCTGGGCGGATTTTACGGCTTTAGGAAGATTTTTGACGATCGGGAGTGCGCTGGTGTCCTGAGCGCCTGCAAGGACCATTTGAAAGAGCTTGATTTTAAATCCAGTTAGGCCAAAGCTTCGCTCCAACGCCAAAAATCGCCCTGAACCGTCTAGAGAAAGCAACTCCACTAGCCCATAGTTATCGCTGCCCATAGGACGCGGTTCGAGCGGATAGAGGTATTCGCCGATTAAATCAATGCGGCTTTTCTCAACGTAATAGTGCATCAACCGAGGACTCGGGCCTTGGGTGGGTTCTAGATCCTCAGCAAGTTTGTCCTGTTCGAGGTCGGATTCCGTCGCAGTGAAGAGGCGGTAGGGTTCCAGCGGAGACAAGCGGGCGGCGTTGGCACTCAGAGTCAGGGACTCAAAGCCTTGGTTATCCTGAATGCCCTGACGCAAGGCACCTTTACCTACTTTACGATCGCTCTTAGCTGGGGTCACATCTTGGGTCACGTCTTGCGGAACATAATGATTCGGATAGTAGATATTACGCAACGGTTTCCCGGTCCTCAGGTCAAATTCCCGCACAAAGGGATGAATATCACGTTTAGCGTTGCCTTCACTGCTGACCCAAACGGTCCCTTGCGGCGTAATGGCAATCCCTTCAGCATCTATTGTCCCTGGCGCAAACGGTTCACCTTGGTCATTTTTCAGCGTGACCATCTTGAGAAACTGAATTCCGGTAGGTTTGGCGGCGCGGTCTAGGGCTAGTTTGAACTGGTAAAACCGGGCGGGCGCTTTGTCACTGCGATCGTCCGATACCGTATAAAACGTATCGTCAGTCGGGCTGTAGGTAAGGCCGGAGAGTCCTGCGATTAACGTATCTTTAAAAACAGTGCCCTGAGGAATAATCTGTTCACCCAGCAATTCAAGCTGGATATTTTGAAACAATCGATCTTCAGCCTTGACTTGCGGCAGAGAACAGGCGCTAAGAAGGAAGGTCAGACTGGCGAGGAGAAGGGCGATCGTGACAGACAGCACAGAGCGAGTAGGGTTCATGATTGAGTTGGGTTTAAGTTGGATTAAAGATGGTTTTTGAACAGTCACTGAGCGTAAGGCATGAGACCCTTCATCCCAAAAGATGCGCCACCAACTCACAAAACCCCTCCCCCTCAGACGCCTCCGTCACATAGCTGGGCAACTGCGTTAACTGGTCCACATAATGCTTCACATTCGCCACTCCCACCGAATGGGTAAACGTAAACAAACTCTCATCATTAGGACTATCACCCACCGTCACTACCGAGTCTAAGGCCACCTGCGGAAACGCAATTTCTAACACCTGTTTCAAGCCCAACGCCTTATTTTGTTTGCGGTGCATAATATGGCACTGCACCGTGCTGTACGTAAAGCCCCAACCTGCCACCTCACACATCTGAGCCATCAGCAACAACTCTTCAGTCCCCAATCCCGCCACCTCAAACGTCCAATCCGTTTGTCGAAACGCATTGTCACTCGACTCCCGAATCTGCGGAAACCGATCGCGCAATGTCCAGAACATCTCAGCCAACGCCCGCCGATGCTCCACCAACGCCCCGATTTCTACCAAATATTCAGGCCGCCCCTCCTGAAAAAACACGCCCCCATTTTCCGCGATCGCCCCCGTCACCGGAAGATAATGCGCCAACCCACTCACCCAGCCTGCCGATCGCCCCGTCACAATCACCACCGGAATTCCCGCACTCTGCAACAATGTCAATGCCCGAAGCAATCCCACATCAAAACGGCCCTCATGCGTCAAGGTGCCATCCATATCTGTAGCAATCAGTGAAAGGGGAGTGAGCGAGAGATTGTGGAGCGGCTTCATGGACTTCATAGACTTTAATGGGTTGGGAGAAAGAATGATTTAGCAGTTTTTGGTTTTTTGGGAACACTAGAAATGGCGATCGTTCGATATCACGTAATGAGATAATGTTGCTATTAGAGTGCTAAATATTGAACATCATAGAGAATATTGGCTCGCTTAATACGTTAGATATGGCACGTTGACCTTCAGATTCAACTAATGAACTAAAACTAGCGCTCAAAAGTCTAGTCTCTCCCACTCGTTGCATCTTACTCCCTCTCCCTTCTATAGATTCTATACATTCTATAGGTTCATTCTCCGAGGCAATCACGCTTATGTTACCTCTGTCCTCCTTAAGTTTAATGAATCGTCTCCTCGCTCAAGCGCCGAACCAACCCACGGCTGCAAAGAACAAAGCGACCACCACTCAACCTGTGACAGCGACCCAAACATCCCCCGAATCCCCCTTTTGGATGTACACCTCCATAGGTTTGGCCGTCACACTGGTGGTGCTTGGCGTCACTAGCGCACTTCAATACAATAAGCTGAATAAACGCCTCCGGTTTGAAATAATCAAGAACCGCGAAACGGGTAAACGGGCCGAGCTTGCCGTAGAAACCATCTCCAAAATGGAGCGAAATCCGGATCTGATCCATTCTCGTGACTTTAACCTAGACTATCTCCGGATGCGAATGGCCGAGGAAAAATTCCGCTTTTCAATAGTGAACCAAAGCAAGATTAAGATCAAGCAGCAAATCTCCATGGCCCTGCGCCCCACCCAAGCCCTCAATGGCGATCTCGGCATCGCCAGCACCGGACGCCAAATCGACCAAATATTCGACGTGGAATATGAACCTGCCGAAATGCCCAAGGGGAGCAAACGCGTCCTGTTCCGCATTGAAATCAAAATGGTCAAACTTCCAACCCAGCCCACCTCTCAAACCATCTCTCAAATCATCGACTGCATCGAAAGCTTCCTCAGTCCCGGCCAAGAAAACGACTCCTGGCAACCCACCATCCAAGGCCGTCTCGCCAACATGCGCTGGGACCAAAAAGCCAAGCCCACCCCTCGTCTCGTTCTAGAACAGTCTCAAGAAGGCTCCAACGTGACCTTCCGCACCAGCCGCATGACCAAAGCCTCAGAGTAGAGAGCGCCGAGACTTTGCCATAAATTTTCTATAAAAAAACCGCCGACTCACTAGGCATGGGTCGGCGGTTGAAATCAGGGTGCATCTACCAGTCCACTCTTCCTGATAAAATGGGGAAGTCAGGAGAAAAAGTGTGTTGTGATGATGAAGACTGTCCTAATCTTTGCAAAGTTTTCTTGAACTCGATCGATCGATTTAAGCTAGATCGAAGTGAGTCACGCCTAACCTTTATGGATACAACTACGATAGGCTATGACTATTGGGCATCCAGCTTGGACATCAGCTCGGCAGCGAAAGAGGAATCGTGACTCAAGAATTTATACTCTCCGTAACCCCTGTTCAGGATGACAAGTACCTGATTCAGACTGTTCACGATCGGATGTCGTCCGGCGTCCCGGTCGCGGAGGAAATCGTGACGTGGCGGGTCGATGCCTGGATTCGCCAAGCAGCGGCGCTAATGAACGATCCATTGGTGGGATTGCTGCGAAGTTCTAGCGCCCCCGACGTCTTCAACGATGGGCCGATACCCGATGCCGTCAGCCTAAGTGCGCTCGGTCAACAGCTTTACAATGCGTTGTTTCAAGGGAGCATTCGAGATAGCTGGATCGCCGCCCAAGGCATTGCCCAAAACCAGCAAGATATTCTCCGTCTGCGTCTTGGCCTCAAGGACGATCGCACCATTCGACTGCCCTGGGAAGTGCTGAATGCAGGCTCTAGGCCGCTCTCGACCGGGACCGATGTTGTCTTTTCTCGGTTTCATGCGGGACAAATGACGCCTTGCTTTTCCAGTGGAACAATAGGACAACCCCTGCGAATTTTGATGGTGCTGTCTGCGCCGACGGATCAAGATCGTCTACAACTTCATGAGGAAGCTCAACATCTTCAGCATGAGCTAGGTCATGACCTAGCGTCCCCCAACGCCCCAGAAATCGAACTCACGCTTCTCGAACAACCGGGCCGCGAACAGCTCACCCAATCCCTCGAACAGGGAAATTACGATATTTTGCACTATGCAGGCCATAGCGGCTGGGGCGCAGCGGGAGGAGACCTCTATCTTGTCAATCGCCGAACGGGACTTACAGAGCCGCTGAGTGGGGAAGACCTAGCGGGGCTGCTGGTCAATAATGGCGTCCGGATGGCTGTATTTAACTCCTGCCGGGGCGTGCGCGCTGCGACTATTGAGTCTACGGGGGCACTGGACAATTTGGCGGATGCACTGCTACGGCGGGGAGTTCCAGCGATTTTGGCGATGGCTGAGCGGATTCCGGATGATGTGGCGTTGATTTTGAGTCGGTTGTTTTATCGCAATTTGAAGCAAGGCTATTCTATAGATCTTAGTCTCAACCGAGCGCGGCAGGGGTTGCTGTCGTCCTATGGCTCGAACCAGTTGTACTGGGCGTTGCCGATTTTGTATTTGCATCCTGATTTTGATGGCTATCTTCATGTCGCAGCGGGGCAGACGGCGACGGGGCAAAATGTGATTGATCCGATCGCAATGCTCGATCCGGATGCGCTTAATCCTATTTTGATGGATTTAGACCAATTGCCGATGGACGACTTTGAGGGATTACTCGATCCGTCGGTCGATCCGGATTATGACGACGATCGGGCGGCGATTTCGGACCTGATGAAGACGCTTGATCCGACGAGTTTTGCGCCGTCTGAACCCCGTACAGCGCCCGTGTCTCCAGTGGACGATCTGCTAAAACTAGGGCAAAGGCTTCAGTCTAGCGGCGACCTCACGGGGGCTATTGATGCCTACGGTCAGGCGCTAAAACTGGATGGCAACAGCGCTATTGTTTATGACGCTCTCGGAACCGCCTTTCAGCAGTATGGAAATCTTCCCGAGGCGCTCTCGTCCTACCGCATGGCTTCTCAACTGGACCCAAGCCTCCAAAGCGCTGACGACCATGTGCGATCGATGCTTCAGGGCAACACCCACGGCGAAGCGACCTCAACCCCCTCGAATGCGGCAAACTTTGGGGCAAATCCATACCGAAAGCGTGCGCCCTGGAAAAAACCAGCGTCGATCGCTGTGGTCGCCTTGGCTGCTGTGGCTCTAGGCGTTGCTGCCGCCAGCCTTCTGGGAAAATCAATGAATCCGGGTCAGCAGTCTTTAGAAAGTCAGACGTCTAGTCAGGGCAAATCGGGGACCGGAGTCTTGATGACCATCGCGACCCAAGGCTTTGCTAAAGGCAACGTGCGCAAAAGTCAGGAGGCGATCGAATCTCTGATGGACAATGGCAACTTAGTGGAAGCCCAAACGGCCCTCGAAAGCGCCACTGTGGCCCAAAAGGAAATTGCACCAATAGCCTATCTCCAAGGTCGTCTCTCATGGCAATTTGCCCAAAAAGATGAAGCGACCCACAGCTTCCAAGATGCCCGTCGATTCTTCGCGATCGCCACCCAAAAAAATCCCAACTCACCCGCATTTCAAAATGCCCTCGGGTTTGCGTACTACACCGAAAACGACATCCCCCGCGCCACCGACGCCTGGACCCAGGCCCAAACCCTCACCCAAAAAGAGCCGACTCTAGAGACCGCCACTGCCGACGCCGGACTCGCGCTCAACTACTGGCAAGCAGCTCGCAAAGGCGGCAAAGACTCACCCCGACTCAAGGCAGAAGCGGTCAAACTTCGCGATCGCGCCCTCAAAACCCGACCGTCTGATTTTACTGACGCCGCCCTCAGCAAAAATTGGCTCTGGACCCTCAAAATGATCGCGGACTGGAAACAAGTGCGATCGCTTTAGTCAGTTCAGTTATTCTTTCGACGGATTTAGTTGAACGGCGATCGGGGCTTCTTCTCTAGGATGGGACGATCGCTTCAGAGCCGGAGTCATCACGAGGGACACGCCCACGCCCCCCATTACAAGCGCTCCAAGAAGTTCGATTAGAGCTTTTTGTTCAGTTTGAATAATTGACTGCTTAGACTTTCTCGGTGCGCCCAGGCTCATAATTTCTTTGCCGGCTCCCCAGATGATGACGAGCATGATAACCCAGGTCAGGAGCAGTAAAAAAATGGCCCGAAACCCAACAGGCTGCCTAAGTCTAGTGAGTACAGCGTGCCAGAAAAAACGCTTTTTCGACGATCGAGCCGTTGATCCGGCGACAGGATCAACAGACGATTCGAGGACAGCATCGACGCAAGATTTCTTCCGACGAGACTCTACCACCCGGTCGAGTAACGAGATTCGCGAACGATTTTTTTTGTAGAGACGCGATCGCATAAGAAACACCCCTGAACCCGGTCGAATTCTCTTTATTTCATCTCTTAATCTTAATGAAAGATTCGGAAGATGAAAGAGCAAAAGGGTAGATTTCTAAGATTTTTAACAAAAAACTACGTCTAAACGATCGGTTATTCCAAATACCCGCCCAGGAATGAATTCCGAGGTGGACGAGCAACGGAGCAGACTGGAATCCGGACTTCAATGGTACATCCTGCATTTAGCGATGTCTCGATCGTCAATATTCCACCGTTTGCGATCGCGCGTTCTTGCATTCCCTGCAATCCAAAACCAGACTTCGTTTGCGATCGAACAAACCCAATCCCATTGTCACAAACCCGGAGCTGAATCCAATCCTGATTAGACTGCATTATCGTTCGCACTACAATGTCTACTTCAGTGGCTTGAGCGTACTTTGTAATGTTTGTCAGCGTTTCTTGCAAGATGCGATAGAGCGTTAGTTTTAACGATTCAGGTAGCGTTAACAAAATCTGGATATCAGTGGTCGGTTTTATTTGCGTCGATCGTTGCCAATCTTGTAGCAGCGTTTCAATCAGTTCCGATAACAACTTGTTGCTCAGCGGCGACGATCGAAGATTAGAGACCGAATGGCGAACCGATTGCAAGGCCATGGAACCCTGGGTTTTGGCTTCACCGATGAGATCTTTAGCTTCAACCGGATCGCTGTCCCAGAGCCGCAGTCCCGCTTCTAAATACAGATTAAACACCGTCAACGAATGGCCCAGCGAATCATGAATTTCGCGCGAAATCCGATCGCGTTCTTGCACAATGGCCAAGTCCTCCACTCGCAGCGCATAGATTCGCAAGGTTTGGTTCGCCGCCGTCAGAGCCTCTCGACTTTGCCGTTCTGCGACCAACGCACTGATCAGCACCTGCACAAACAACAGCACCAACCCTAACAAAATCACACTACTCAACGACATCATCCACAAACGCGAAGCCAAAAAATCCTGGATATCAGGCGCACCTTCCACTCGAAAGGGCGATCGAACCGTTCCGCGTTCCGCCCGTCGCATCGCAATCTGCTCCCACTGGGTGTACTGCACCGTCAGCGCATGGTAAAGCTGCGCCGATCCCGTACTCACAAACGTCAGCCCCGTCAGCCACCGATGCACCCCCGTCCCAAACATCAACCCCGTCCGCATCACAAACACAACGCACAACAGCGGGAAAAGCTGCATTCCAGTGCCTAGAATCGCGATCGCAATCAAACTCGCCAGCATTCCGGTGTAGAGCCATTTTTGACGCCGATGTTCGGTGGGCAGCCTCAGACCTAGCAAGCCGATCGTCACAATGATGGCAATATTGAGTCCCGGTTCACGGGGAATGCCGATCGTCAACAGTCGCAACGGCGGTAGACGCATCAGTTCACCTAAGGCCGTCAGCACAAGCAATCCCCACTCAAACTGAAGCAAAAACCGGAACGGATGGTGGTTCGGCGTAATCATAGGGCGCTCTCCAAAACAAGTCTCCAAAACTTAGGACGATAGTCCCAAGCCAAATGGGCGATCGTCTTTATAAGATAGGCGTATTCAAATCAAATCACGAGAAAATTCATGTCTTTCAATCGTAAAGCTTTTGCAATCGTTACGGGTTGTGCCTTGTTGTTATCTCCTCTATTCAGCACCCTTGCAAACGCTCGTCCTAATGCGGTAGCCAATAGTAATTCAACCACCATCGCCCGTAAGATGGGCGAGGCAACGCCGGAGAAAATGGAGCAACGCCTCCAAAAAATGGCGAAGGAACTTAACTTAACGCCTGCCCAAGTCGATCAAATCCGCACCCTGCGATCGACAACCCGTACTAACATTGACGGCGTCCTCTCCGCTGATCAGAAAGCGATCATCAAAGCTGCCCTCGCTGAGAAAAAAGGCCACAAAGCCGCCATGCAGGCCGCAAACGTCACCGACGCTCAACGCGCCCAAAGAAAACAGATCTGGAAAGACTCCAAAACCGCCATGGAAAAAATTCTGACGCCTGAACAGCGCGCAAAATGGACAGCAAAGATGCAAGAGCATAAAGGAAACACCCAACGTACCAACGTCCCTCGCTAAGGATCCCTAACTAAGAATCCGGCTTACTTAGAGGAACTTGCTCAACGCCAGCTACCAGTTCGATTACCTCTCGAACGATCGGAGCAGCGGTGGTTCCTCCGTAGGCTTGACCTTGGGGTTCATCAAGGACAGACAAAACGACGTAGCGAGGATTATCCACCGGGAAAATCCCGACAAAGCTCGTAATAAATTTGGACGTAGAGTAGCCACCGGATTCGGTGGCTTTTTGTGCGGTCCCAGTTTTCCCCGCCACCCGATAGCCTGCCACCTGCGCCTGTTTCCCGGTCCCGTTGTTGACCACCGCCTCCATCATCCGCAGAATGGCTTTCGTGTTTTTAGGCGAAAAAATCTGTTTGGGCATGGCTTGTTGAGGTTGCCAGTGGGGGCGTCCTTGGCTGTCGTAGAGACCTTTGACAACATGGGGCGTGACCATTTTGCCGCCATTCGCCAGCATGGCATTGAGCTTCACGAGCTGCATCGGCGTTATGGCAAACCCCTGACCAAACGCTGTCGTAGCGATTTCAATGGGAGAACTCATGTAGGTTTTTCGTTCTTTGATGTAGCCCTGCGCTTCAAAGGGCAAGTCGATGCCTGTATACTGCCCCATGCCAATGCGTTCGAGCCAACTGTAGTAGACCGATGGCTTCATGGTTTGGACAATGCGAACCATTCCGACGTTGCTAGAATACCGAATGATGTCCGTAAGACCGATCGTTCCACGCGCCGCGCCATCGGAGTTACTAATCGGCTCGCCTTCAATGGAAAGGGTTCCAGAATCGTAAAACGTATCGTCAAGCTTAACTGTCCCCGCTTCAAGGGCGATCGCGACATTAATAGGTTTGAAGGTCGATCCCGGCTCATAGAGGTCGGTGAGTCCCCAGTTCTTAAATGCCGATAGATCTTTCACTTTCCAATATTCATTCGGGTCAAAGGTCGGGTTAGATACCATGGCCAAAATTGCGCCATCTTGGGCATCCATCACGATGACCAGTCCACGTTTTGCACCGAAGGATTGAACCTGGCGCGTGACGATTTTTTGGATTGCGCGTTGGAGTCGATTGTCAATAGTAAGCTGAAGCCGGAGATCGTCTTGGTGAATGAAGCCGTTGGGCACATTGTCCGGTAGGACGTTGCCCTGTCCTGTTTTGTTGAGCCGAACCGCTTTTTCCGATCGTTCGAGCAGATGCTTGTAGCTATATTCCACGCCTCCTTGACCCTGTTGAGCATTATCGACGTAGCCAATAATGCTGCCGAGGAGATCCTGTTGTGGATAGACGCGCTGTTCCTGAGCGATGAAATCTAACCCGTCGATGTATAGCTCTCTGATTCGGTTGGCGCTGTCTTCTTTGATGTGATCCACCAGCCGAATTCCCGTTTTAGCGCTGTCGAGCTTCTTCTGAAGGTCCGCTTCGGGCTGATTTAAAATGGGCGCGAGGGCTTTCGCCACCTCCGCCGTACTTTTTTTGTCAAAATATCGAGGATGCGCAAAAATTGTGTAGACCTGCTCATCAATGGCAATCGCATTTCCGGTGCGATCTATTACGGGCCGACGAGGCGTGAAGGGCCGCAAATAGGTCGTTTGCTGCTGCTTGGCATAAGTAAGCAACTCCGACGCCTTAAACACCTGTAGCCGGACTAAATTTCCGCCCAACAGTATGCACCCCGTCAACAAAATCATCCACACTAACCGAAGGCGCTGAGGGGACGGAATCGCCGGAAGATCCATCAGACTCTTAACATAGGGAGATTTCGATCGCCGCCTCGATCGGGTTTCAAACCGGGCAGGATTCGATCGCGCTGAGTTCGATCGGGATTTGTCAAGCCGGGATAGGGGGCGGACCATAGATGCTAGTACCCGATGGGCAGGATGGGTTTGGTATTGGAATCGGGTCCAGTGGGACGCATGGGAAGAGGCGGACGAGGAGGAGCCGGAGGCATGACAACAATGTTAGCCGCACTGCGCGGCACAAGACCATACTGCTTGGGATCGGTAGTGCGGGCGATATTATTTTTCATCATTTCGCCGTTCGTGGTGAGCTGACGCTCGTTGCGACGGAGCTTCTCTAACTGACGATATTCTTGACCCCACTGCTGCTGAGAGTACATAGCCCAGCCATAGGTGACGATCGCCCCACTCGCCAAAACTGCAGCCACTAGTAAGGACCAACGTTCAGCCTGCTTCATCAGTTGCAGCCATTGGGGAACCGAAGCGCGGTCAGGCAGTGGCTGCAATCGGGCATCGCGCGATCGGGACTTCGGCGGTAACGGAGCCTTAACGGCAGCGTTCGATCGGCTACGAGAGGAAGGGCGATCGTTTGATCGAGATCCCAGCCTAAAGCCAAGACGTGAGCGGTCGATCGGGGAGCTAGGGTTCAGCCGAGGCGAGGGTCTTGCATTCGATTTAGCTGGCGTTTTAAATGACGTTAGTCTCGGAGTTACAAGCATAGACAACCCGTTGGGCGGTGGTTGACAGAAGCATTCTAACCCGAGGACTGTTGTAAAACGATTGATCTCTAATATTTTCTCTGAAGTTGTCCCTCACATTTAGAGGTGGTGAGACCGATCGCTGAAGTTAGACGCTATTCGTAGCGCTGTGGGTGCTGCTCCCTGGGTGCGAAACGCGACCTTGCTGAGCAGCGGGAAGCATCAGTCGGGTCATAATCCGCCCATCGTCTAGGCGGCAGACAGTGAGTTCGGCTCCCATGGCCCGCAGGAGTTCTTTGCAGATGGCTAGGTGAAGTCCCGGTGGCTGGTTGAGCAGGCTGGGAGCGAGGGGATCGAGAAGTTGTCCGCCTTCGAGATCTTTTAGGAGCCGGGGTTCGATGGTGCCGTTGTCGGTGATGGCGATTTCCACCCAGCGTTCATCAAATTGCCGACACCAAATATCAATCCGTTTTCCCGATTCCGATCGCAATCCTGAGGTCAAGATCACTTCGTACAGAATCATTTCGAGTTTGCTGCTGTCCCCGATAATGATGGGGTTGCTGTCTTGGTGGACTTGGGACCAAAGCTGGCGCTGCTTGAGCAGATGTTCGGCGCGATCGAGGGCGCGGCGCAACAGACCCAAGAGCGGCAAACTTTCCTGCCGAAACTGAAGCTGCCATTGTTCATTCAGCAGGGCCGACTGAACCGGAACCATCGCCTCCCCAAGCTGTCGCAAAATTTGCTGGTTGCGGGTGGTGGTGAGGGCATCTTGGGTGACGGGTTTGGCGGCTTCGATCAAGCGCTGAATGCCAACGTTGACACTGCGGTGCAGCTCTTCAAGATGACGGTGTTTGTACCAGCCGATTTGTTCGAGCTTGAGGCGTTCGCTTTGGAGGGTAGCTTCGAGCTTGAGATGACGGCGAGCGGCGGCGAGCTGGCTGGTGAGGATGCTGAGAATATGGAGCGATCGATCGTCTAGGACTTGCTCATCGTGAAACACCAGGCAAAACAGACCCGTCGGTTCATCGTCCGGGCAAATACGCAGAGCGATCGTGACGATTTGAGTCATACCTTGAGCGTTAAGCCACTGTCGGGATTCGCCGGGGATTTGGGCGGGGGTGAGGGTGCGAATCGTGTTTTGGTCGTGGATCATCCGAATCAGGGGATCGGCGTGAATCGAGACCTTGGTATTAGGAATCAGGGCATAACGGCGATCCATGTGCTGCGGCAACACCAGCCGTCCAGTGCGACGACCGGGAAACCACGACACCAGAAAGGCCATGGGCGATCCCAAAATCGGCGCGATGGTTCGCAGGGCGACTTGCTCTAGGTCTTCGAGGTGGTCGCACTGTTGAATCATTTGAATGCAGCGCTGGGTGCTTTGGTGACGCTCGGCTTCCTGGGTGACTTGACGTTGAAGCTGCCACTGGTTCAAAATCACGCCGAGCTGCTGGGCAACGATCTGCACAAGCTGCTGTTCGGCGGCAGTCCAGCTTCGGGGGGCCTCATGGCACACCAAGAGGATGCTCTCTAGGCGATGACCGGGTGAGGTGCTGGCAAGGAGAAACGATCGGACACCGAGTTCCCAGAGCGGCGATCGCCAGGCCGTGAAGCGCAGATCGTCTTCTAGATTTTCGATGGCAATGGAGGCTTCGCTGCGTTCGGCTAGCTGCAAGTCGAGATCGCTGAGCTTGGGCAGTGCGATGCCCGTGGCGCGGCGGTTGCGCGGCTGGTGCTGATAACACACTTCAAAATGGCCCGATCGCGCGTCTCTTAGGACTACCATAAAGCGTTCGATTTTGAGCCGTTTGCCTAGCAGTTCTGCCGCTCGGTTCAGGGTGGTTTTCCAGTCATCGGAGCTGTAGAGCGATCGGGCGATTTCGGTGGTGAGGGCTTGGTCGAGCTTGGTCTGCTCAATAATGGTCTCCATTTCTTCCAAGGGCGACATTAAAGCCACAATCTGCGCCGCCCCGCGAAGATAAAACTTTTCCTCATCTTGCCAAATGCGCGGGGCTAACCCTTCCACGGCCAAAAAACCTAGGAGCTGGTTTTGATACAGGATGGGAGCCGCTAGGAGCGATCGTGCCCGAATAAGCTTCATCAGACGGGAGGTGGCATCGGCCCGCAGGGAGCTGTGGGATTCACCGATCGCCACGACTTGATCGTTGACGAGCTGCTGGTAAAAGCTGTTGATTTCTTGGGCCGTGATACCGCCAGCGGGAGGGTTGTTCTCCAATAAGCCATTCATGCGAGGCATTTGGTTTGTGAGCCGCCGCCAAAAATAGCGCTGATTGGGTTCAAACCAATACAAACTGGTGCGAGTCGGGGCCAAAAACTGATGAGTCTCTTCAATCACGACTTCTAGACGCTTGCCCAAATCTGGAAGCGATCGGGTCCGATCGAGTTGTTGGAGCAGCGGCTTGTCCGGGCGCTTAATCTGTTTACGCTGCCAGTCCTGTTCGGTTTGGTTCAGCACGGAAGCCAGTTCGCCCAGCACCATATCCAGCGTGGCTTTTTCGGTTGTTCCGGGAAAGGTTCCCCAGCGATGCGTCCCGAGAATAAGCACACCCAAACACCGATCGCGGAAACAGAGCGGAAATAGCATCGTGCCTTGAATGTTGTGTTTCTGCGCGACCTTGCGCCAGTCCCCTGCCCGTATTTCCTGCCGCAAATCTGCTAACGCCAACGGACGCTGCTGAATCACGACTTGCTCCAAAATATCGCCCGATAACAGCGAAATTTTTTGCTTCATCTCACTATTGTGAATGCCATTTCCCTTGGCCCCACCGGGCGTAAAGCCGCCCTTGCCCAGCATGCGATGCTCCATACGATCGTACAACCCAATCCAAATCAGCTCATAGTTCTTTAAGAACGCCGATCGGAGATAATTCAGCGTCGCCTCCATCAGGTCGTCTGAATTTTCCGCCTCCCGAAGCGAATGCAAAACCTGCCCCAATTGGATGAGTAGATTCTCTTGAACATTAGTTTCTTTGACAGGACTCATGATGACGACTGAGTACGATGGGTGTAGGTTAAGAGGCTGAATTGGGTTGAGATGCGGGACTTTAGTGGTTTTTGGGGGGTGTAATTTTTGGGATGAAGGAGCCATGAGTGATGAAGCTTGAGCGATCGCATAGAATCAGCACTGTGCAAGGTCATTTCCTCTCAAGACCTTCTATTTTCTAGCGTTCCCTGAGACGGATAGTTACATAGCGTGAAAATTTTATTCATAAATTTAGATGTAAATTCAGCTTATATCTTCATGAGTAGAATAATCTGTGGGGTGTGCCAAGAATCTTTGATCGCGTCTAACTCGCGTCTAAGTCATGCACAATGATGCGCTAATCTTGAATTTTGCCCCAAGACTTTTGCCCTTATCGCCCCTCATCCTCTGTGTCAGACTCCTCTTCTCTTAATCTTTACCAATCAATTCTACGTCCGATTTTGTTTTCAGGACTACATGCCGATCCTGAATGGCTTCATCAGCAAACCCTCGCCGCCCTCGAATGGCTTGATCTTCGATCGCCGCTAGCCGTGCGGACGCTGATTCTGAGGCAACTCACTCAGCTTTATGGGGATCAAGGCGAACACCAGGACTCTAAGTTCGATCGTCTGGCCCAAACCTGCTTTGGGTGCCACTTTGATAATCCACTGGGACTGGCCGCAGGGTTTGATAAAAATGGTCAGGGGGCTGGCATCTGGTCCAACTTTGGGTTTGGATTTGCGGAATTAGGGACGGTGACGCAATATGGCCAAGCGGGGAACCCGAAGCCCCGACTGTTTCGGCTGGTGGATGACCAGGCCGCTCTCAATCGCATGGGGTTTAACAATGCAGGGTCAGAGGCATTGCGCGATCGCCTAGAGGCTCGGCAGAATATGAGCGATCGCGCCCTTAGCTTGATGCCCATAGGAATTAACCTCGGCAAATCCAAAATTACTCCCTTGGAGGAAGCCCATGCGGATTATCGGGTGAGTTTCCAACGACTGAAGCATTTGGGTGACTATTTTGTCGTCAATGTCAGTTCGCCTAACACCCCAGGATTGCGATCGCTTCAGAGTGTGGAGCAGCTCAATCCGATTTTTGAAGCCCTCACCCAAGAAAACACTGGACACAAACCCATCTTCGTCAAAATCGCGCCGGATCTGCTGGATGACGATATTTTGGCCGTTGTCGATCTGGCCCGATCGTCTCATCTCACCGGGATTATCGCCACCAATACCACCATCCGCCGAGACGGACTCAAAACGCAGGTGCTAGAGCGAACTGGAAACCGAGTCGCCGACGAAGCGGGAGGAATCAGCGGCGCTCCGGTGCGAGAGCGATCGACGGAGGTGATTGCGCTGATTTCCCGCCACACCCAGGGAGAGTTTCCCATTATTGGCGTGGGAGGAATATCTACTGCCGCCGATGCCTGGGAGAAAATCACCGCTGGAGCTTGCCTGCTTCAGGTCTATACGGGCTGGATTTATGAAGGTCCAGCCTTGGTTCGCCAAATCCTATCTGGACTCGTCGATCGTCTAGATCAGGCGGGTCTAGACTCTATTGATCAAGCGATCGGACTTTCTAACCGTCGTTAGCTGGCTCCGTAAAGAATCATTGCACTCCGGAGTTGGTTAGTTACCTGTCCGTCCGCAAAAGCCTAAAAGGTGGGCTGTTGATGATATTGTTTGATACCTGATTTTCGTTACAAAAGTACCCAGAAGGCAGTCTTTGAGGGTGTTAGAGGAGGTCAATTGGTGAAAGGTGTAAAGTGGGAAAGTTAAGATCTAAAATCGACTCACTAGGGTCAAGAGAAGGGCACTCTTGCGGGTACTTGCGTAGCTTGTTAAAATGATCTATCGTAAAAAATAAATAAGCAGTAGGAATTAGTAGAGAATTGAAGTTTAGACCCGTTGTAAGAAAAGTACTGCGTATCTTAGTCTAAATCTAATATAAAAGTCAGGAGCATTCTATGATCAGGGTCAACCCAAGCAACTCTTCTTGTGCGAGAAAAATATATGAAGTCTTCCAGCATCATGGACTTAAGTTGATACATTTTGACATCAAATATCGGGACGGTAATGACAATCAATATACGTATGCTATTGATGCAAGCTCTACCGCATCAATAGAAAAAAATCATGCCCATCCAGTTTTCTCCCTATTCTCTACGTCATCGGAGACTGCACGAAATTTTAATACTTCTGGAATTAAAATAGCACAGCAGTCTTTGGATGATAGGCAAATTATTGCTGACATACAGAATGCGTTAACTCAGGACCATGTGACTCTTTTGTCTGCAAACATTACGGCTAAAGGTTCTGACGGAGAACCTTGTTCCATAACGTTTCCTTTTTGCAACGGTAGCTACTGCCCTGAACCATAGCGTGATGCGGCGGTCAGACATTTTTGCAATAAAACCATACCATCTTTAAAGCTTAAAACTTTTGAGGACGTTGATGAGTATTCAACAAGGTGATCACTATAACTTTAGCGGTAAAGACATTCGAGGCCATAACTTCAGCAAAAAGGACTGCATTAATCACAAATTTCAACATTCAAAAGCTGGCATTAAGCCAATTTTTTACTATAGTTTAGTAATCGTGTTTTGTCTGCTATCTATTTCAATTTCAGTGGCTATAGCAATAGCTATTATGCCTGTTTTGGCTGGTATTACCCCATATTTGATTCCCAGTTTAATTGGCTTATCAATATTGGGAGTTTTTCTCTTTTTTATCACTGTAAAAGGATTTGCGGGTGCTTTGCTAGCTGAGGGAATACTATCCGTCATTTCTCTAATTTCCATAGCTCCATTACTCATCGCTGGAGAAAGAACTATTGTTCCGGGAATATTTTTTGGAATCTTTGGTATGGCAGTAGCCTTCGGTGGAATAGTGATGTTTGCATTTACTATCACCGTGCTGAACGTTCTATCTGGCCGATGGGTTGCGTATTCAGCTATGATTATGTCAATAGCCGCAATGATTGTAAGTGTCCCTGTTGTATTTCCCAGAAATAATAAATCTCCTCATCAATTTGACTACTTCATAGACATTGCATTGACTGGGATAATTATCAGTATCGGATTCTATATTTCTATTCGTTCTCTACATCAAGATATAAAATATAAATCGATTCGGTCAACTGCAATTGCTTTTTGTTCTAAGTGCTACAGCACTTCATTTCGAGGGGCAAATCTAACTAACGCAGACTTTACGGGTGCAAGTCTGAGAAATGTTGATTTTAGACAGGCCAATCTCACGATGGCTCGCTTTAAGGACGCTAAGGATATCGAGTATGCTTGTCTTGATGAGAATCACGGTTTGCAAAACTTAAAAACTCGGCAATTAGCAATTGAAGTAGATGTCAATAAAATGAGTGATAAAAATTTTAATTATCTCGATTTGGAAGGCATAAACTTGGAGGGCGCATGTTTGCAAGGGTCTAGTTTCATGGGTGCTAATCTGAAAAATACCAATTTAAAGAACGCAAATTTATCAGGAGCAAATCTAAAGCAGGCGCAACTAGTAGGAGCCGATTTAACAGGTGCAATGCTGACAGGAGCATGTATTGAAGATTGGGGAATTACGAAAAAGACAGTGTTAGGAGAAGTCAAGTGCGAATTCATTTTCTTGGAATGTAAAGAAGAACAGAATAAAAGTGGGCACTCTTCAATCAAATTTCAACTAAGATACCCAGATGATAGTCAGTTTGGGGATGGAGAATTTGCCGATCGTGCTTATCTAGCTTGGGAGCAATACGAGAGAAACAAAACAACTACTATGAATTTTTATGGTTCGGTTGAACAGGTTATGGCCATAGAACACAACTCCGGAGAAATCAATATGTCACAGAATAAAGGAAACGTACGTATCAGTGGTGTGCAAGGTAATGTCAGTGGAATTGCTGCTGCGGGAGAAAACCAAACCTTGACGGGAGTTGCCATTGGCGCAATCAGCGGTTCTGTTACCAATACTATTAATCAACTACCTGCATCACCTGATTCAGACAGCTTAGGGATCAAAGAGTTATTAGCTCAATTGCAAACAGCGATCGAAGCAGAACTCGGATTGACCGACGAGGACAAGGTTGAAGCCTTAGAGCAGATAAAAACATTAGCGGAGGCAGGCCAGAAGCCAGAAGACAATGGACTTCAGAAAGCAGCGAAAACATCAATTAAAGTCCTCAAAGGGACTATTGCCAGTCTACCCGATGCGGCTAAACTGGCTGAGTCTTGCGCCAAACTACTGCCTGCGATCGCGACACTCCTTGCCTTAGTGTAGATGTGCAAATGCGTAGTCCACACCGTCGTTAGAATTTAAGCCCTACTTGCGTTCCAGCTTCCAGATGTTGATGGTTTTGTCTTCGCTGCCGCTAGCGAGGAGGCGACCGTTGGGGCTAAGGCCGATCGAGAGGACAGGGAGCTTATGTCCGGTGAGGGCGTGCATCAGACGTCCGGTTTCGACGTCCCATTCTTTGATGGTGCGGTCCATGCTGCCGGAGTAGAGGGTGTTGTTGTCGGGGGCAAAGGCGATCGATCGAACTGCGCCGTTATGGCCTTCGAGGGTGCGGACAAGTTTTCCAGTTTTGGCATTCCAGAGCTTGATGGTCTTGTCGTTGCTGGCGCTGGCAATGTATTGACCGTTGGGACTGACGGCCACGTCTAGGATCCAACCTTGGTGGCCTTCGAGCACTTGCTCCTGTTTCTCGCTAGCGATATTCCAGACGCGAACGCTGCGATCGTAGCCGCCGCCACTCACAAGGGTCTGGCGATCGGGGCTAAAGGCGACGGACATCACGTAGTTGGTGTGGCCTAAAAAGGTCTTGAGCAGTTCTCCGGACTTCATGTCCCACAGTTGAACCTTTTTATCGACGCGGGCGCTGGCAAACTGATCCCCATCGGGAGAAATATCTAAGCCACGAACGAGGGCGTTTTGCGTCATGGGGCCTTCGCCAGAGAAGGTGCGCAGGAGACTTCCGTCTGTGATTCGCCAGAGCTTAATGGTGCGATCGAGACCGCTGTTCAGAACCATCATTCCGTTTCGGGTCGGTTTAACGGGCGTTGACGGCTTTATTATGCCCGATGAGGGTGCGAAAGATTTCGGGGCGGCGGCGGACACAGGTCTTGCAGCAGCGGTTTGCGGTGGTCTAGGAGTGGCTTGAGTCATTGAGTAAGGGGTGGGTGCGACGGTCACGATCGCCGTCAGGCTAAGGACGAAGGGCGTAAACAGGGTTTTGAGTTTCATGAGCGTCATCTGGCGTTGCATAATTAAGGTATGAGTCATGAGGATTAGCCGATGAAATGCCCTGA